>JACCDW010868931.1_pt1 | contig 26205 bp, 37 predicted proteins | sample 7449781 | NCBI WGS metagenome assembly JACCDW01 (sample SAMN15323449, study PRJNA562643) | freshwater metagenome | isolation source: river surface water | place: USA:Blue River Watershed | collected 2017-08-18
GCTAGTGTACCTAAGCAGTTTGATAAATTTAATATCACAACATATCAAGATTATCTTGACGCATGTGAGAAGTCTACCACCGGTATGTTTTGGGCTATATGGCCAGATGTTGAAGTAATTGAAGATTTTGATTTTGATTACTATGTTCCTAAATACAATCAACATCTTCCCCATGTATTTAGAAACGGCGACTATTTTGACGGTGTTTGTTTATTCAGCAAATATCATAAAGTTACGGAAAAAGAATTTAAGTACAGATTCTTTAATGACAAAAAAGAAATTGATTATACTATTAGCTATCCAAAGCAGTTTGACATTTTTGAAATTGAAACATACGATCAATATCTAGAAGCAATGTCTAAGTCAACCACTGATTTGTTCTGGATGACGTCTCCTAACTTAAAAGTCGCTGATGACTTTAAGTTTGATCTTTATATCACACATCACAATGCCTATGAAAGGCAAGAAAATCATGCTTTTATTCATAGAGTCAATGGTGAAGATTTATTTAATGGTATTTTTCTTTTAAGTAAACATAGACCAATAACGCAGAAAGAAATAGAACATCGCTATATTATTGAACGTAAAGAGTGGGATATTGTGGCCTCTGGTCCATGTCAGTACGATATATTTGAGATTGAAACCTACGAACAATATCTCGAAGCTATGAAAACATCTAAAACAGAAATGTTCTGGATGACGTCTCCTAATTTGAAAGTTGCTGATGACTTTAAGCTTGATAGCTATTTTAGCCATGAAAAAATTTATGATCGAAGTGAGAACCATACATTTGTACACTTAGTTGAAGAAGAAAAGTTGTACAATGGTATTTTCCTTTTAAGCAAGAACAAGCCAGTCTCAAAGAAAGAAATAGAACATCGCTATATTATTGAACGAAAAGAGTGGGACTTGATAGCTTCTGGTCCTTGTCAATATGATAAATTTATTGTTGACAACTATGAACAATATCTAGAAGCTAAAGCTAAATCACGTACAGAAATGTTCTGGGCTGTGCCTAGCGATGTAAACTTACATCCAGATTTCAAATTTGATTCGTATTATCAGCATGATAAGATATTTGAAAGAACTGTACATCACGCATACTTAAATGGTGCGTTCTATGACGGCGTATTTTTAATTACAAAACATGCTGATATTTCTAAGAAAGAATTTGATAATAAATTTATTCTTGCTCGAATGGAGGAAGAAATAGTTGCTAGTGATCCAGTTAAGTTTGATGTTTACCATATTAATAGTTATTCCGAATACTTAGACGCATGTGAAACATCAACAACAAATATGTTTTGGTGTGTTTGGCCAGATGTTGAAGTAGTTGAAGATTTTGAGTACGATTATTATGTGCCTCGATATAATCAACACATTACACACATATTTAAGAACGACATACATTTTGATGGTATCTGCTTATTCAGCAAACAACACAAAGTTTCAGAAAAAGAATTTAACTATCGATTCTTTAGCGAGAAGAAAGAAGTTGATTATGTTATTAGCTATCCTAAGAAGTATGATATCTTTGAAATTGACACTTATGATCAGTACTTAGACGCAATGTCTAAGTCAACAACAGACATGTTCTGGATGACCACAGCTAATTTAAAACCAGCTGATGACTTTAAATTTGATCTTTATATCACACATCACAATGCCTATGAAAGGCAAGAAAATCACGCATTTATACACTTAGTTGAAGAAGAAAAATTGTACAACGGTATTTTTCTTCTTAGCAAGAAAAAACCAGTAAGTCGAAGAGAAATCGAAAATCGATATATTATGGAGCGTAAAGAGTGGGATATTGTAGCTTCAGGTCCGTGCGAATACGACAAGTTTATTGTAGATACATATGAACAATATTTAGAAGCTAAAGCTAAATCACGTACAGAAATGTTCTGGGCTATTCCTAGTGGAGTTAATGTATTAAGTGATTTTAAATTTGATCTATATTTCGAACACAATAATATCTATGATAGACTCATGACGCATATTTTTAGAAATAGTGATTTTTATGACGGAGTGATGTTGATCACTAAAAATAGAGAAATTAGTCAACGAGAATTCGATTATGGTTTTATTGTAGCCAGAAAAGAATACGATGTATTAGCCAGCACCCCTAAGCAGTTTGATAAATTTAATATCACAACATATCAAGATTATCTTGACGCATGTGAGAAGTCTACTACGGATATGTTCTGGGCTATCTGGCCGGATGTTGAATTAGTAGAAGATTTTGATTTTGATTATTATGTTCCTAAATACAATCAGCATCTGCCTCATGTATTTAAAAATGGCGACCACTTTGACGGTGTTTGTTTGTTTAGTAGGTATCACAAAGTTTCAGAAAAAGAATTTAAGTACAGATTCTTTAATGATAAAAAAGAAATTGACTACATTATCAGTTATCCTAAGAAGTATGATATCTTTGAAATTGACACTTATGATCAATATCTAGAAGCACTGTCTAAGTCGACCACTGATTTGTTCTGGATGACCACAGCTAACTTAAAGCCAGCAGATACCTTCAAGTTTGATCTTTATATCACACATCACAATGCTTATGAACGACAAGAAAATCACGCATTTATACACTTAGTTGACAATAAAAAACTCTATAATGGTATTTTCCTTTTAAGTAAACATAAGCCAGTTTCAAAGAAAGAAATTGAACACCGTTATATTGTTGAAAGAAAAGAATGGGATATAGTAGCTTCTGGCCCTTGTGAGTATGATAGATTTGTAGCAGATACATACGAACAATATCTAGAAGCTAAAGCTAAATCACGTACAGAAATGTTCTGGGTAACACATTCAAATATTAATGTGTTGGATGATTTTAAGTTTGATCTATATTTTGATCATGATAATGTATACGATAGAAACATAACACACATTTTTAGAAACAGCGAATTTTATGACGGTCTAATGCTTATGCCGAAGTCAAAAGACATTAGTCAACGAGAATTTGATTATGGATTTATTGTTGATAGAAAAGAATATGATGTGCTAGCAAGTCTTCCTAAGAAGTTTGATAAATTTAATATTTCGACTTATCAGGATTACTTAGATGCATGTGAAAAGTCTACTACAGGTATGTTCTGGTGTGTTTGGCCAGACGTTGAATTAGTAGAAGAATTTGACTTTGACTATTATGTGCCAAAGTATAATTATCATATTACTCATGTGTTTAAGAATGATAGTTATTTCGACGGTGTTTGTTTATTCAGCAAATATCATAAAGTTACGGAAAAAGAATTTAAGTACAGATTCTTTAATGACAAAAAAGAAATCGACTACATTATCAGTTATCCTAAGAAGTACGATATCTTTGAAATTGACTCTTATCAGCAGTATCTGGAAGCAATGGAAAAGACTACCACTGATTTGTTCTGGATGACCACAGCTAACTTAAAACCAGCTGAAGACTTCAAATATGATTTATACATATCACACCATAATTTCTACGAGCGTCGAGAAAATCATGCTTTTATACATAGAGTAAATGGTGAAGATTTATATAACGGAATTTTTCTGTTAAGCAAAAACAAGCCCATCAGTGAAAAAGAAGTTACATTCCGTTATCTCATTGAGCGCAAAGAATGGGACTTAGTAGCTTCAGGACCTTGTGAATACGATAAATTTGTTGTTGATACATATCAAGATTATCAAAATGCTCTAGCTAAGTCTAGAACTGAAATGTTCTGGATGATTCCTAGCGAAGTAGAACCAATGAATGATTTCAAGTTTGATGTTTATTTCCAACATCATAATACCTATGACCGTACTATTAATCATAGCTTTAAACATCTGTTTAGAGGAGAAGAAAATTTCAATGGTATTTGTTTAATGTCTAAATCGATTCCTGTAGGTGAAAAAGAAATTAATTTTAGATATCTTGTTGAGCGTAAGGAATGGGATGTAATAGCTAGTAAGATGAAACCATATGACATTGTGTTTATTAGCTACAATGAAGTTAACGCCGATGCTAGTTTTGAAAAATTAAAGAAACAATATCCGAGAATTAAACGTGTACACGGCGTTAAAGGAATACACCAGGCGCACATAAAGGCTGCTGAATTATCTGAAACAGAAAATTTTTGGGTAGTAGACGGCGATGCTGAGATTGTAGATGATTTTAAGTTCGACTATGAAATTCCAGTTTGGGAAAGAGATACAGTACATGTTTGGAGAAGTCGTAATCCGATCAATAATCTAGTATATGGTTATGGCGGTGTTAAATTGTTGCCTAAACAACTTACTTTAAATATGGATGTAACTCGTCCTGATATGACAACAAGTATAAGCAAAAACTTTAAACCTGTACAAGTCATTAGTAATATTACAGCATTTAACACAGACGAATTTAGTACATGGAAGTCTGCCTTCCGCGAATGTGCTAAATTAGCAGGTAAAGCTATTGATAGACAAGTTGATGCCGAAACAGAAGAAAGATTAAATGTATGGTGTACAGAAGGAGCAGATAAACTGTATGGCGAATATGCTATTAGAGGAGCGCAAGCCGGCAGAAAGTTTGCTACAGAACAACCAGAAAATTTATTTAAGATAAACGACTTTGATTGGTTATACGAACAATATGAAAAAGATAACAGTAAATGAATTTGATGTAATTTACATTAGCTATGATGAGCCAAATGCTGATCGTAATTATGCGGATCTTTGTTCTAAAATACCTTGGGCTAAAAGAGTACACGGTGTTAAAGGTAGTGATGCCGCACATAAAGCAGCAGCAAATTTAGCCGAAACAAACAGATTTGTCACTGTCGACGGAGACAATGTTCTTACTGGTAATTTTTTAAATCAAGTTATAGAAGTAGAAGATAATTTTGACTTAGACAATTGTGTTATTAGTTGGCCTAGTTATAATATCATTAATGGTCTTATGTATGGCAATGGCGGAATAAAATGTTGGCCGAAGCACGTTGTTTTAGATATGAAAACACATGAGGCCGCACCCGCAGACAATGTTAAAAGTCAAATTGATTTTTGTTGGGATTTAGATTACTTGCCTTTAGATAGAGCCTACAGCGAAATACATAATAACGGTAGTCCATTACAAGCATGGCGAGCAGGATTTCGTGAAGGTGTTAAAATGAGCCTCGAGCAAGGCCAACGTGTAAAACATTTGAAAGATGTTTGGCCAGGTAACTATCAACGTTTAGGCATTTGGGCAATGGTAGGTGCTGATGTAGAACACGGTATGTGGAGTATACTTGGTGCTAGACAAGGATGCTATTTGACCCACTTTACAGATTGGGATTTTGTCAATGTTAGAGATTTTGATTATTTAAATCATTTTTTTGAAGACAAAGTTAAGGGGACTAATCCGTTAGAATTGGCCATAAAAATAGGGAATCTCATCAAAGATGAACTCCCTATAGATGAACCGTTATCAGTAATACAAAGTAAATGGTTTAAGACATTTAACTTTAATATTACTAGAAAATCAGATTCAGTAAAACATTATAGTGATTTAGACAGCGGAAAAATCTCAGCAATGATTTGACCACATGCCCGAGCAATTTCCATATGCTCTTTTTGTGTGCCGTTGTCACTACGAAGGTCAATGTAATGTATCCAAGAACGTAGCGTACCGTTCATGTACATACGACTAACAGTAAGACCTTCTGGCAGTAATGCTCGAGCTTGCTCTTTAGCAATTCCTTGTTCAATAGCCCACTTGTATTCTTTTTCAACAGCAAATAATACACGCTTTTGAGCACGTTCCCATTCGTAGGCCAATAATTTTTGTTGTTCATCTCCCATGTCAAACTCAACAGAGTTTTGACGATTTTTAGTATCTTGGAATCTTGCCTCTCTCAATACAAAGGCCTCACCAATTTCCTTAGTGGGATCAGCGTAGCGCTGACTAAATTCCTGGAAGCTAAAACTACGATGACGTAGGATTTGACGAGCAATGTCTCTTGTGGTTTCAATTTCCATACAGGCTGAAACCATTTCTAAAGGAGACCAGTGTTGATGTTTAATTAGATATTTGATTAATTTTTCTGAAGTTTCAGTATTAAACTGATTGCTAGGATTACTTACTCTAGCACAATAAGCAACTAAATCTAGTGCGTCTTCGATATTAAGATTTTTAAAATCTTCTGTTGGTTGACTGTATGATACAAGTTTAATTTTCATTTTAACTTTTTATTTTTTAAGAATTTTTGAGTGTGTTTTGTGATGTCTTTTTTAATTTTGTGTGTGTCTAATTGAAAGTCTATGTTTTCAATATCAGATTCATATTGGTGGACCATCTCTTTAAATTGGGATTCAAATGAATCCCAATCGTCTACCTTATTCTTACTAACTTTTATTTCCCAAACTTTACCGTTTTTAAATGTGATATTAATACTGTTTAGATAATGTAGTGGAACAACATTACAAGTTATTTCACCAAATACTTCTGGCCAGCGATCAATGATTTCTTTGGGAAGGCTTTTCCCATTAACCACTTTTCTTCTTCGTCGGTACTAGTTCTTCAGCTTTTCTTCTAAATTCAGCTGCTTGTTTAGCTAACTTGTCAGCTTGACTTCTATAAAATTTAGCTGTATCTTCTGGTGAACCAGAGGGAATGTCTAATGGCTGTTCTGCTTCGTTTACACTGGCAGAACTAGTTTTAGCTACATCATTAGTTTTTTTGTTATCAGTTAAATCTTTAACTTGGGCAACTTCTACAACTTCTAAATCTTTTTGCTTAACAGACAGATCTTCTCTAATAGCGAGGTCGTCAACTGCAACTCCTCGTTGTTCTGCGATAATTTGATTAAGTTCCGCTAATGAAATAGACACTTGAAAATTTGGTGTCATTTCTATTTGATCAGTGGGAACTTTAATTAGACGTCTAGTTGCGTGTAGATTAGGTAACATAGTACTACCATCAGGAAATTTTGCTCTTGAAAGTGCTTCGGCAAATTCATTTACTGTTTGTCCTGACGTTGACTCGACTAATTGGATTAACGCATCATGTTTTTCGTCTTCTAAGTTTTCAGTTGGAACAATAAGGCAGCTATAAGCATCGCCTGGTAATGTTCTAAATGCTACTAGGCATTTTTTTCCTGTAGCTCTAATTCGACCTACGTGTTTGAGATCTGCCATGTTAAACTCCTTGTGTAGATTCTTCTACTTTGGGCTGAGGTTGTTGTGCCTGTGCTGCAGCTAAAAAGGAATTTAATTTATCAAATAAAGTTCCTACACTAGTTAATTCGTTGGCTTTAAAGGCGCCACGTTGTGTAACAACTTCTAGTATATTTCTCATTGCTGCCAAATCATTTAGATTTAGATCTACTGGCTTTTCTTGTGTAGCTTGTTCTTCACTCATTATTTTCCTCCTTGAGATTGTTTTGATGCTGTTTCTAGAAATGAAATTAGTTTATTGTAAGCTTGTCCAACTGCTACCATTTCATTAGGCTTAAATGCACCTCTAGCACTGGCAACATCAATAATGCTTTTGAAAGATGCCAAATCATTAAGTGTTAACGAAGCTGCTTGGTCTTGTTGAACCGGTGCTTCTTGTTGCTGGGTTTCTTCAGTCATAAGTTCTCCTTATATTGATTATATATCCTTATAATTTATCTTCTAAGATAAAAGTGGACAAGCAAGTCTGAAAAAGCTTAATTCTTTTTCTTGCTCAAATCCAATTTTTGTAGTGTAGACAACGGTGTTATCAATAACATCAATGCTTTGTCCAATATAATAACGTCCGTTTAAATTTTGATAAATCCATTTATCTAAATTAGATAAAATAATTGATGTGTACTTAGGATGAGTAGTATAAAAGAAATGATAGGCCGGGAAGTTAACCTTCCTCAGGCCTAGAGCATTTAATGGATTTACTTTACCGTTTTTTAGTGCCATTAATTCTTAAACTCGTAATAGGCATGAGCACCAAACGGGGGAACAATAGTATTGTTACCGTGGATTACAAAGAATGTATCGCAGTAGTTCTCGTCACCCCATGAACCAAAAGGATATCCATCTGTGAACATAATAAACTTTTTAGGGTTAATATCGTGTTCTTTCATGTAGTCCCAATTTACCATGAACTCGGTTCCGCCTCCGCCCATTACTTCGTATTCCATAATGTCATCGCCGTAGCCGTCGAAATCTTTTTCGTTATAAACAGCAGTATCAAAACACCACAGTTTAATCTTGTACTCTTTGTACTCGTCCATAATACCTTTGACTTCACTAATAAAGTCTTTGGCTTGTTCATCTCCGATAGAACCTGACATGTCGATAGCAATACAGATGTCAATAGTTTCGTCAAAGTTAGTACCAGGAAGGATAGCGTTCATGTGCCAAGCCTTACGGTTAGGGCGCATAAAAGTATAGTCGTTCTTAATAGTGCTTTGAATTTGCTGACGCAGGATTTCACGCCAGTTCATTTTAGGCTCTGTGAGCTCTTTGATCATGCGCTGAATTTCTGCTGGGGTATTACCCGCACCCGCAGCCTGAGCAGCCTGCATCATTTGCTCTTTGATTTCATCACGGATTTTTTTGAGTTCGTCCTTGCTATATTGTGGACGATTGCCTTTACCTTCTTTTTCCCAATCAATGTGTTCATCTAACAATTGGCCTAGAGCAGCCAATTCTTGTTCATCCATGTCGTTAAAAATTTCGTCATAGATCTGTTCAGTGCTCTTGCCATAGTGCTTGGCATCGTGAAAGATTTTGATGCCTTTAGGAGCCTCGCCAATGCGGTCACGAACAAGAGTTCCGTTAACTGAATAGTCCGCAGCCGCATTCCAGATGCGAGGATTACGACCTTCTACTCGCATCATGTGTTCGTACACATTATGTAGAATTTCGTGAGCTACTACAAACTCAACTTCTTTGGTGCTCATCTTCTCAAAGAATTGACGATTGAAGTAAAGATGGCGCCCGTCAGTGGCCGCAGTCATACACCAATCGCTGGCTTCCTCAATTTTAAGACGAGTAGCCATGTTGCCAAAAAACGGATGACGCAATAGCAGTCCTACACGGGCTACTACAATTTTGTCAATAACTGGATCTAGTTGACTCATAATTTGCTCCTGTTTATACAGTATATATTATAACAGGGTCCGAAGACCCTGTCAAATGGTGCTATAACCAAATTAACGCTTTTCAGTAGCGGCTGCAATAAAGCGTCCGTATTTGGCGTGGAAGTCGTCAAAACACTTGATCTCATCTGGATCCAACGGCAGTTGATATTGGGTAAGAGCAAGCTTAGTACCCATAACAACCAACTCAGTTTCGAAGTTATTCATCATAAATTCGAAGAAGCAGTTAACTTGATCGTTCCAATCTTTAACGTTCTTGTCAGCGGCATCCTTGAGCTCATAGCACAGGCTGACAGTCAAAGAATACATGGCACTGATTTCTTTAGTGTCCATCTTCTTAACCTTGCCCTTAAGGATGTCGGTAGGATCGGGCAGTTTAGAAGCAATCTTACGATGTGCCATAAACTTAACAGCCAAACCTTCGCCAACAGCACCACTAATCAAATCAGTGAGCGTGTTCTCGTCTTCGTCGTCATCAAACAACAGCTCAGACACAAAGGTCCAAGAACGAGGAGTAGCAAAGGCACGTGAAGCGCTCTTAGGATCAAAGTCGTAAAGATCCTTCTTAGAGAAAGTAAGGAAACCAACAACATCGCGGTGAATGCGATTGTCAGTAGCCCAAGTAAAGTAATCTTCCCAGTCAACCTTCATTTCCAAGTGAACGAAACGGTTAGCCAGCGGAGCAGGCATACGATAAGTTACACCCTTGTCAGTTTCGCGGTTACCAGCGGCAACGATGAGCACATTGTCGGGCAAACGGTAAGTACCAACACGGCGATTCAAAACTAGCTGATAGGCAGCTGCCTGAACGCTAGGAGCCGCAGAGTTCATTTCATCCATAAACAGAATGATCTTTTCATACTTAGCGGCCATTTCGGCATCAGGCAATTCGATAGGAGGTGCCCAAACCATCTTGCTTTGGTTGCCATCAAAATAAGGGATACCTTTGATGTCAGTGGGTTCCCAAAGGCTCAAACGGATATCAATAACATGAGCGTTGAGTTCCTCGCCCATTTGTTTGACAATGTCGGACTTACCAATACCCGGAGGACCCCAAAGGAACAACGGACGATTGGCTTTAAAGGCGCGACGCAGACTTTTCTTAGCAGCCTTCGGGCCAACGGTACGTGAACTAATCTCGCTCATAAAAACTCCTAGTTGGGTTAAAAAATTTAATAGAACTTGTTGTCTATGTGTCTATTATAGTACCAACTGGACTTGATGTCAACAACTTTTTTAATTTTTTAGTCGTTTTGGTTAAGTTTCTTTTGGTTATTTATGGCTTTGATTAGCCCATATTTTCGGATATCATCCGAAAACATATACAGCTCAAAAGCTTTCTTTTCATTAAATACGGTCAAACTTTGGTTGGTAAGAAAATATGGACAATCTAAAAATTGATCAAAAAAGATTATAGTTTGCGGACTTAGTTCAATTTTTTCATTGAACGATATTTCATATTCTTTGAGTTCTAGTTCGGTTACTAAAAATTCGTAACCATTTAAACTAAGACGTAGTCCGCCCTCGTCCTTAGTTCTTTTGCTTTGCCACCATTGATTTAGATGTAGTTTTACATTGGCCTCGTCTGTGCTTCGGCCCATTTCTTTCAAGAAAATTTTTGTATAGATTTCTCTTGAAATCATTTAAGTGTTTCGCCAGCTGTGAGTTTAACAACTGTGAACTCTGTACAGTTGAAAACTTTGTTTAATTTTTTAGCTAAATTTATAGCATGTCCCGGATTTGAAAAACTTACTTTTTTATATTTCGGGCCAGGATAGCTAGTAAGACTATTAAAGGTCTTTAAATTAAACGGCTGATCCTTATAAAAGACAGCCCAAATGGCTTCACTTTCTAAGATTTGATCAGTCTTATATGTTTTTTTGTTAGTTTGTTCTAACAAAACTTTTGGCTTGGGTCTGCTCATATATGCGTATCCTTTAAGTACGCATATATTTATCATTATTTCTCGTTGAAATTTCCACCATCCATTCGGATAGTGATATCTCCGTTATTAGCCTGTTGTAGGCGTAACATAAGTTCGTCCATGTCTTCAATTAACTTAGCACTAACTTCAGCTATTGCTAATGCTAATAATTTGGCAGATTTAATGTCTAATCGCAGTTCTTTTTGATTTGCTAATTCGGCAGCTTTAACCTGCTGAATGAATTGCTGTAAAGGTACAGTATTAATCGGCTTTTGCATTTGACAACACCTGTTTCATTTCAATTTCAGTTTTAAAAGGTCCCTTGCTTTCGTATCTTTCAATAGTAATTAGTTTTGGACAAAAGCTTTTAACCCATCCTTTATCGAATCTAATGATATAGTATCCGGCACAATACAAACTTTTACTATCTAGACTCTTTGTAAACAGAGGCAGTTTTTTCTGTACATTATACATAGGATTGTACGGATGACAGCTAGTTGGAAATCCATACACATCTCTAATTTCTTGACTACTAATACTAGTAGTAATTTTAGTTTCGAAGAAATTTTTTCCAAATGCTTTTAGGAGTTCTTCTTTCTTTCCAAAGAAACTAGAACCATCTTTACCACTTAGCATAAATTTATTGTTTTCTTTTTTCTGTAAAGTGCCAATTTTTTCACCGTTTTGTTCTACGATCCAAAACTTACCATCTACTATTGGTTTAGCATAAAAGTCTGTCATTGTCTGTCCTTTATTGATACTTAGCTTGTAACGGCTCGGCATATTGTTGAATATTATCTATCATTCGTTTCATGTCGTAGAGTTGGCAAAACTTTAATAGTCTAATGCCAACTTGATCAACATTTTTAGTTTTTGAGTTATTATTAATAGTGTCATTGATAACCGACTTAATATTGTCGGGTTGATGTTTTAAATCAATGAGTCTACGATTACGTTCATAGTCATCTAACACTCTATGCTCAACACCTTCGTGGTCAATCCATCGTTGTAGCATCATGTTATTCCACGCGAATCCTTTTTTGTTTCGATCTTCAAATGCTTCTTGAAGTTTGTTTTTACGAACCTTAGGGAAAGCTGAAAACACATTGTCACTGCTATCTCCGCGCATACATTTTTCAAATAAGATCCATTCTGGATTAGGAATGTCTTTAGGCTCTTTAGTTTTATTATCAATTACTAATTTGCCTTTTTTGTCAAAGATTCCTCGGTGCGTAGTAGTAGTTTCTAACACTCCATTGTATTGTTTAACATTGGGGGCAATTAGCTGATGAAAATCGCTGTCTGTTGAAATAATTACATGATCGTCATTAGGATGATTAGCGATCCAGCCAGCAATAAGATCATCTGCCTCCAGCACTGGATTATGAAGTACTGTAGCATTGGTTTTGTTAATAACAAAATCTTTGAATACATCAAACGTTTCCCAAAACAATTTGTCTTCTTCAGCCTCTTTAACAGTCATAGCCGCACGAGTTTCGGCACGATTAGCCTTGTAAGGCTTGTAATAGTCCTTACGCCAAGATCGACCTTCGAGGCAGAATACAACATGAGTACCACTAAAGTCTTGCCATGCCTTTTTAATGCTATTAAAAGTAATATGTAACGCCATGCCAAGTTTAAGATCGGCATCGCCACGAACAACATGCCTAGCACGAAAAAATGTGTTGGCTGTGTCAACAAGGATATAAGTCATGAGACCTCTGATTTACCTTTTGAAATTGGAACAACATTGATATACCCAGCACCTCTACTAGTATCAACACCTGATTCAGCAAACATGTTATAGACAATATCTCTAAACCAACGATCTACAATATCTTCGTCTCGATCACCGTCAGCACCATAGCCTGCTTGCTTCAATTGTACTATAAAATATTCATTCCAGTCAAGTTCAAAAAATCCATTTCGGATATTATCTTTATTGACATGTGTGTCTAGAACACTTACCCAGGGTTCTTTATTTCGAGTAGCACGTTCTTTTGGTGTAAGTTTTGATTGCTCTTCGGCTTCTAGTGCTTTTTGAGCTGCTTCTTCAGCTTGCTTTTTAATTTGTTCTAATTCATCTAGTTTAGCTTGAGTCGCTTGGAGAGTCTTCTCCATCTCTTCTAACCCAAACATTTTCTTTAAAAAGTTTTTCATTTACCCCACCCGTTCCCCCAAAGATCTACGTGTAATCTTGGACTGTAATAATAACCACGCTTTAATGCTTCGTCGGCAATATGTATTCTATTGTTGTCGTAGACACTTACTACACCACCGACTGGCATAACATAAACAGGTCCATCGATACCCATAGACCTATATTCTTTCATAGCACGCTCGATTTCATCAAAATGTTCTAATTTATCTACTACGAATTTAAAATAAACAAATCCATATTCTTGATATCGAGATACAACTTCTGGTTTAATAGCATCTTCCCAGAGTTCGCCGCTAGCACTTAGCTTGGCACTTACACTAAAGGTAATTTCTCTTTCAGGAGTATACCAAAATTTAAGAAATTCTTCAAACTCTTTATGTAAATGCTGAGTTCCGTTAGTTTCAAATGTAATATTGACCAAGTCGTCCATTCGTTTATGACTTAGCAAAGCAGGATACAGTTGCTGCCAACCTAATAGTGGCTCACCGCCTGTAATAATTAAATGAACGTCGTTGCCATTATCTTGTTGCCAATGTCCGTTTGGTGTTAGAGCTAACAATTTTTCAACTGTTTCGTCAATCGTATAATAAGGACTTAATTCTTTAAATGCCGGATGCCAGCTGGCATAGCTATCGCAACCTGTTGTTACAAGCGGTAGTTCTTCAAATGTTTTATACAAATGAACATTGGCAGCAATAGGTTCGATTTCTTTAGTACTTTCACCTTGCGGCAACCCAAATCCAGCACACTTAAAGTTACAGCCGAATGTACGTAAGAAAACAGAAGGCACGCCTATAAAGCGTCCTTCTCCTTGTGCTGAATAAAATATTTCACTGACTTTGATTTTTTCCATTGTTTTTCCTAAACTCTTCTACATCCTTTACTGCTGATTTTAACACATCTGCGTAGTTAAAAGCAACCTGTTTGTTCATAATTATACTAGTTTCAAAGTCTGTGTAGCCTTTGGTTAACAGTTGCCAAATATGATGCCAGCGAGTTTTACTCCAAAAGTTTGTTCTAGTTTTAGTATAAATGGTTACAGTAATGCCAATATCTTCTGCTTCAACGTCAATAGTATGAGTACAATCGTCGTTGCTACATTCGCATACAGCTTTATACATTTTACTATGACCCCAGTCATTAACTTGGAGGACACCTTGTGCTGGCTTTTGCGATCTCATGACTTCATTACTTCCAATGTAGCAATTTTACTAATTCGTTCGCCAAAGTCTTGATCATTAGTAATAATATACGTTTGGTGGAAGTTACGATCCTTGTGACGATCGTAATGACGGAATTCTACAATGCGACCACCTACAGCATTGTAAACCTTAAAGTTGAGTATAGCATCGTCGCCGGGGCTAGGAACGTCCTCGGAAGCAATTAATTGCCTGCCAATTTTAGCACTACGTTCTTCAATTTCTTGACCTTGGGATGCCCAATGCCATAACAGTTTTTTAAACCATTTCATGATAATCTTTCACTTAATAAAATTCTACACAGTTTTTCATCTTTTTCACTTTTAAAATGAAATTCCATCCAATCTAGTTGTGGTTTGTAAAGAAATCTATGTCCTGGTAGGCCAAAAACTTCTAATACCAACGCACAAGTCTCATTCCACCATATTGTGCCCTGATCGCTATGCCAGTATACTTTGACACAGTAATCAAACTTGTCTACAGTAGTTTCCTTTATCTGGTATGACATGTCTAACTCCACCTCTAGGATCCTCCATATCACCGTTGCGTCTAGGAATCATGTGAATGTGCGGCCACATAACAGTTTGACCCGCCGGCTGTCCGTAATTAATTCCTACATTAAAGCCATCCCAATCACCTAATTCAACACCTCTGCGTCCTTCACGTAAAGCATCTTCCATAGCCTGCATTACAATTTGCATTGTGTTATATTTAGGCACAAACAACAGATGTCCTTGTGTTACAGGATACTTGTCTTGATACACAGCAACATGAAAATCATCTCGAACTAACTCAGTCCAAGGAGCTTCGCTTTCTTCTATAGAGTCAGGACCTTCAAAAAATTTATCCATTTTTCTTCTTTCTAGTTTTAGGTTTTTCTTCTGTTTTGCCTTCTACACTGGCAATGGCTTCTCTAACATCTCGTTGTAATGCTTCCCAGTCTGTGACAAATTCTACCCGACCATCTTCATATTCTGTTCTAGTACTGTGACTACCGACTGTAACTTTAGGCCAGTTATCTGTGATTTTATCTTCAGCTGCTTTCTTTTTAGATTTATATCCTGCCATAATATTTCCTTAACGTGGAGCAAACTCTTGCTGTAATTTAATATTGTCGAAAAACTCTTTCTTTGTACCGGCATCTTCTTTAAATGCTCCACGCAAAACAGTAGTTTGCGTCAAAGAACTATGTGCCATAATGCCACGATTCTCACAGCAACCATGTACTGCCTGAATGTAAACACCTAGGTCTTTGGCTCCTGTGGCTTTTTGGATTTGCCTAGCAATTTCATTAGCAAGCTCCTCCTGGAGAGTACCTCGTCGGGCACACCACTGGGCGATCCGTGTATACTTCGAAAGGCCGATGAGGTGCTGAGCGGCAATAATGCCAATATAAGCAACACCAACCACAGGTTGGTGATGATGACTACACATACTACGAAGCTCACTGCGAACAACAAGCATGCCTTCGTAACGGTCCTCTGAGTCATTAGGAAACGATGTTGAGTCTGGTTCTGGGTCATATCTACCTGCCATTATTTCATTAAAGTACATTTTAGCAAGACGTCTAGCTGTACCTTTGCTGTTAGGATCTGTTTCTCGATCAATAAGCAAGCGATCGAGTACTAGTTCAAATGCCTCTGTTGCTTCGTCAATTAGCCTTTCTTTATCGCCTTCGTTTAAGAAGTCGCTGATATTATCTCCGGCCCAAAAGCGTTTTCCTTCACGCTTCATCTTAAAGCGAAGATGATCGCCGAGGTATGCTTCTTCATATCCGAAGTCACCCGCCATGGCGTCTAATGCTGTTTCTTTTTGTGTCATGGTTTCTCCTTACCTATAAGTATATAGGTTTATTTAGGTTTTCGCAACCTCAAAAGATCATTTTTCTTTATTGCTGTCTTCAATATATTTAGGTTTACGCTAAGTTTATTGGCAAATTTAACAAGAGCTTCTGTGTCTTTTGGAAAACATGCCCCGCCAAATCCAAATTGACCGTCATAACCTGGGACAGACATATGACTGCCTCCTAGTCTAGAATCGCTCATTAGTAGTATTTGTATTTTACGCCAGTCGTAACCCATTTGAGTTGCTATGTCGTACATTTCGTTCATAAAAACTACCTTAGTAGCAAGAAACGAATTGATGATGTATTTGACTAACGCAGCTTCTCCGATTGTAGTATAACCTGCTGCCCTAATAGGTTGTACGCCTTTTAAGATACGCTCGGCTTCGCGTTGATAAGCTAGTACAGATCCGCCAATAATAATATATTCTTGTTTTAAGAAATCGTCAAAAGCATTAGCAGCAGTTAAAAACTCTGGTACATGAACTAGATTAGGATATACTGTTTGTATTTTTTCATAGAAATCTGGTGGCGCTGTAGTTTTGCTAATAATTACATTTTTATAATCTTTTAACATGTACAACACAGAGTTTAAAATACTAGTATCACATTCTCCATTAGGTTTACTAGGACTTGGTACACAGACAAATACTGCTTCACAATCTAAAAGATCGTTCCATGTACCAGTAGATTTAGTAGGATCGGCATCAACACATACTACATTAGGAGTAATATCTTGATATGCTCTAGCAATTGCACCGCCTACAAAGCCAGCACCGACAATTCCTATTTTTGGTATTTCAAATATACTTAATTGAGTCATAGCCAACGTTTATTTTCATAATCCCAGTGGCGATTATCGTAAATTGTAAAATGTATTTCATAACCTAGTAACCCCAATTCTAAATTTATACCAGCGTGATCTTGTCTAATGTTAAATTCAAATTCGCACCTGATTAAATTATAACACTTAATGATCTGTATTTCCCAATACTTGTTTTTAATAGGAGTGGATCCGTGCCAGCATTTAACATTGGCAAACTGATCAGTACCCCAAGGATTTCGAATGTTAAAATTAAAATATATCATGTCAATGGACCTGGTGGAGGTTTTCTAAATCTCTGCCTACATGCTTCTTTAACATCTGCCGGTATATCAGGATGCCATTCTGCCATGCCACAATCATAAATTTTTACACGCTCTTCTGGCATAGGTACAGAAGCTAAAATTGCCACCCACATAATTGTTGCGGCTATGAAGCCGATGACATATTTCATTTTAACCAAAATTCTTCCCAGGGATAAACAAGCCAGCAGTCATTCTCTGCCTTATTAACTTCCCAGACACTATAGTTAACTGTTTCACTACTAGCAAGATTGTTAGTTAATGTAGCAAAACGTACATTATTACCCCATACATGCTCCCAGTCGGGATCATCGGGTAAACAACTAGCTGGCCAATCTTTTTTAATCCACGCAATTGTAGCGCCACTGTCGTTAATGTCGTCTACAATAAGGATATTTTTAAAATTTTCGCCTTCTTCTAGAAGACTTCCGGCTGCATCTAAAATGCTAGCAATGTCGTTTTCGTCAGAAATAAGTCTTTCTTGTTTAGGATAGCCTAGCGCATCTTCGGCCATTCCGCAGTCGCTTACACATTCTCCGCCGTCTCGAAGGCTAACCTGTAAAGGCTTCATCGGTACATCTAGATAATGGCTTAATAAGGTAGCAGGTATTAAGCCACCTCGACTAATACCTACAATATAATCTGGACGCCACTGATCTTTAGCTAGTTGCCTCGCAATGTCAAGACAGGCACCTTGTATATCTGCCCACGAATAATAAATCTTTTTCAATTTAATTTCCTTTAGTCATTATCTTCGCCTTTTAGAGATTCCCACATACGGGCTTTACTCAACTCTTTAATGTAGTCGTCGTACATTTTTTTAAGTTTAGGATACTTAGCTTCTAGTTTAACATCTCTTTCGGGAATATTCAACACTTTTTCGATAAGACTTAACCGTTCTTCTAAATCTTTTCCGTTGTGTATAATTTTACCTTTGACTTCTAAACTAGCAGGATCATTGGTAACAATCATAGCTGGACTTATTTGGTATCCAGCAGTATTAGTAGCCCATGTAGTACCGTTAGAGCCTGCTGTTGTTAAAAACTGTCCGGATGTTCCACCGTTAGTAATTGTATAACCACCATTCGATCCAGCGGCACCGCCGGCCATTCCGCCGCCGAGCACTGTGTTGTAGTTGTAATTAAGTGGCACCGATACTTTGTTGTTTACGGTCATTTAAGTATTTCTCATTATGTATCCAGGTATTCTTTACAAGAAATCCCCATTCACGACGTTGCGGACCTGGCATAAACAACGTCCAGCACTCTACCCCTTCAGCAAGTTCAATGCGATGATAAGAGGTAGAGCGGCAAATACGAAAATGCCCAGGCCCACGCCAATACCGTGTTTCACTGATCTTGGTACCTTGCGAATTAAAGTTAGGAGTCCATTCATAGTAACCACCTTTAAGGATAAGTGTTGCGTAAGGCCATGGATGATCATGTACATCATCCGGATCTGATTTAAGAAACTTATGTAAGAATATATTAAAAGGAAACCATGTTCTGTCTTTTAGAAAAACATAGTACCTTTCCAAATATGGTTCGTTATCAACACGATCCATAATAATTCTTTTTCGATCTCTATTTTCTAAAAATCTAAAAAATTTATTTTTTAGGAGTTGGATTATCATAATCATCCTTTACAAGTTTATAGATAGTTTCAAAGTTTCTTAAAGCTATGTCTAGTCCAGGATATTTAGAACACATGTCCTTGACTCTTTCCCAGTCAGGAAACTTGTCTAACCATTCTTCCCCGCCCCAATTAAAATTAATATCGCCTACAGTAATTGTATCTGAGGCATTAATAGTATATACAGGACCAGATTGTGTACCTGTTAACGTGTAAGTACCGTTCATATTATCGGTAAAACCGTATGGATCACCGCCTGATATAATATCATTAGGTAAGGTAATTGTGATACAGTCTGATGCTGCTCCGGTACCACCGGCAGTGATCATTAAATCTTTAAGTTGGTCATTAAGTAAATCTTCTGTAGATTTCTTTGGCTGAGAAGAATCGCTCATGTAAATCCTCCGTTTGTTTACGGAGCATGGGTAATCTAGTATTGTAATTAACCATATGCTCTATGATTTTTAGACATAGGTCTGGACGGTATACAGAGTATGAGTCAAAACTTTCTGTCCATTTGCTAGGATACTTAAAAGTATCATAATACATTTCGGTATATGACAGTCTATCTGGTACCATAGGTATAGCATCAACAATGGCACCTTCATAACAACTAATACCAAGTGTTTCTTGAAGATTGGCACTAAACACTAATTTAGCTTCACCTAATAACGAATGATATTCGTGTTTAGACAACTGTTGATCTTGACAAACTACGAATTCATATTGTGGTAAGTGTGTAGCAAGATCTTTAAAAATAGCTACTTGCTTTTCCGGAGCGATCCTATGAGGAAACAGTATAAGATCACGTTTTGCTATGCCTTTATATGGAGTAAGAATATTACCCATATATTCCATAGGCCAACCGCTACGAACAACTTTTCCACTTTCTAAAAGATCTCGATAATCTTCTTCGAACCAGGGATTTTCTGTTGGATAACCGTCTTCCAACAAATTTTCTACAAACATACGAATATGAAAGTCTGTGGCAAAATAATTATAGTCAATAGCGTGGAAGAAACTCTTTTCGGCATTTCTCACCCATTTAGCCTTGCCTATTAGGCGACCTAAAAAGTCGTGAGGGTCATAACTACCAGCATGCCATAGAGCGTGAATCTTGACAGGAATGCCAAGAAGCTCGCTCATATATTTGAGATTTATAATGCCCGGATGCCAAGCATCAGTAAAAAGAAAATGGTCGCCAGACTGAATGCGTCCAGCGCAAAATAGTCTACTAATTTCTTCAACTTGGCGAGACTTGTAGATATTAGTCCCACCAAAATTGAGAAAGGCACCAGGAGTAGTGGCACTAGGAATATCTTCAGGGCCACTAATGACATGAACTTCATGTCCTTGTTCTTTAAGAATTTTGGGTACATGTTCTTTCCATTGTGCTGTATAGCGGGTTTCTACAGCTTCTAAGTCAACAAGGTAAATCATTGGTGACGAATTCTGCCTTTCTTAGCATAATCGTTTCTACCTTTTCTTTGCCTAGTAGCCCAAAGGTATTTGTTCCAATTATCGTTTTTATTATTATACAAGTGGGCTTCGTTAAATTCTAAAAGCTCCAACCTACAGAAATTATGGTACGCCTCGAGATCGTCAAAGATCTTAACAACGTCCGGACGAGCTTCAAAATAAGAGACACCTTTGTAGTTATTAGCCATTCTAATTTTCCTTAAAATTTAATAAAAGAACCATTTTCTCCGTCTTCGGAGACTTCAATCCAAACTTCTCGATCTGGATACCTTGCGCTGATCTGTGCGTAAAGATCATCGCTGATCATTTCACAACTCTTATAGTTTAATGTCAATGTGCTCTCATTGTAAAGTTTTTCGAGCCAACGCTTAAACTGAATAAACTCAATATCACGATCGTCGTGAAACACTTCGATATAAACTTTGAAGTGAAAGATATGTCGATGCGGTGTAGCTAAAAAGCTAACATCGTATTCGTCACCTGTTTTAAGCTTAGGATCTGTAGCCGCAGCCGGATACATATGAATACCTTCTTTACGAAAGGTAACCCAGATCATCTTTTTTGGTCGAACATCTTGTTTAATAATCATTCGATTAATGCTCCTGCTACTTTAGTCATTTCTTTATAGTCCATAAAGAATTCGTATACAGATTCAGAGTCAATGTTTCCGTCTTTATCTTTTGTAGCTTGAATAAAATTTATTGCGTACATACCTTTGGGATAGCTACACTCCCATTTTTTAATCCTGAGTTGAAATCCAGGGCCATCTTTAATGATAAACTCTTTCATTTGATAATCTCGTCGTTTTTATATTGTGACCAGTCTGTGAACTTACTACGATCCTTTAGTGTGTGTAGACTGTGGGACCACACACCGGGATTGGTTGCCTTAAAATCTTTGTCATCGATTTTAAGCATTGTATTATAATTCCATAATTTAATATAAGGAATTGGTACACGAATTTGTGGAATAAAATTATCAAATTCGCATAATCCACCTTCATGGAATTCTTCTACTTGATTCATAGGAATATCTAGACTACATAGATATTCTTTATTAAGAAAATGCGTAATCATTTCTTCCCAGGCATAATGCTCTTCGGGGATAGACGGATTATAACTATGATTAGCACCAAAGAAAATGTGTTTGATGTCTTTTCTTGTAACTTTAGACAAATGGCCTTCAATAACATCAATTGGTTGTAAGCCAGTGATAAACAAAGTTTTCATTCCGTATGCTGGGGTATGCTCAACTTCACTACCAACAAAGAAGATTACATCTTTGGCAGTACCGTCTGTATAATCACGATTCATTTTTAGTTTGCTCGTATTGTTTGAATAAACGGGTTACGGGTTCCATGCGTTCTTGAAAAACATCTGGAGCAGCTTCGGCAGCACGTTGCATATCCCATGTTCCGGGATAGTGTCTGAGGCATCCACTAGCACGTTGCCTAATAATTTTTGGAACTTTAGGTGTAACTGTACGGTCACACAGATCTTTTAGTAATTGTTCCGCCATTTTAACAGCACGATATCTTTCGTCAGGCAGCGTCATGATCCAATTCCAATTCATCTAGTTTATCAATTTCGTCTTCGGTAAATTCACCGTTACCATTAGATTGTACAGTCTCTGAATCTACTTCGTCAAATAGATTGGCAAACATAGTTGAGGCATTTACAGTTTTCTTACCAGTAGCACCTCTAGTACCAATAATGCTCATCCAAAAGCGACTGTATTCTTCAACGACAGCATCAGCAATAGCACGATCACTAGTAGCAAAGATAGCCTCTACAATGTCTTTAAAGAACAATCTGTCAAATTTTTCCTGTACTAACATGGGAGGAACCTTACCATTGTCGTATTCTTGATTGGCACGTTGTACCGCATTTATGTGAGCATATACATTATGACCCATCTGAATGGCATAGCTAAAACTATCCCAACTTGTTCTATTACTAACTTTGCCAAGTTTATTATAATCTGGCAATACTAACCAATCTGCCGGATTGTATGGATCAGGATTCGTAACACCAGGCTTTGGAGTACCTGCTCCGTAGATACATATATCCTTTATTTGACATTGATCGATTATGGGACTTGATTCAAAGTTTTGGAAGATTCCGTCCTGGATAACAGCGTCTTTGAACAGTCTTGTGTCTGCGGCATATTTTTTGTCATCAGCAGACGGCACCATGCGGTAGACCCATTTTGTTCTGTCTTCTGTTTCGGTTTGAATGTAGATTTGTCCGTTTGCTGTTGCCAAAAACGGTGAGGCGCAGTCAAAAGATATGGTAAAGTTTTCATTATGATATTTCCTTACAGCACGTTGAATGTCAGTTAAAAGTACAGCCCACTCTAATTTTGATGTTCCTAAAAAGTGCATCCAATCTTGTTTGCCTTTTTCTAGTAGCCCATCAAACCTTAATGCGACAAGTCTTTTTAAGACCAAGTGAATATCGCACATATTTTGTCCACCCATAGCCCAGCCATTAAAATGATTGCTAAACTGTTTGGGATCACAATAGTGTTTCATACGTTGATACCAGTCTTCAGCATCAGTATGATTTTCACCTTGTAAAACATTTAAAAACTTACAATTACCATTACGATTTTTAATAAAATAGTCGTTGTTAATGTAAGTACCTTGTACTGCTTCTGCGTAGGTAGTAATACCAGTGGCTTTTTGTCCCGCTGGACTACGAGCTACCCACGCCGGGATATCTAGAATCATACCATAGTCCATAAGTGTGTCCATCCATGTCAACACTTGTGAACGTTTCTTTTGTGCTTTAGGACAGTTGGGATCTTTCCAATCAGCTTCCCATACACCTTTACCGATCTGGAATCCACCGCTATCGCCTAGTACCCAGCTGGTCTTTCTATTACGATTGCGAAACATATCTTCGCCTTCGTCTACTTTGTTTAAATCAAGATTTGCGTGTCCGGCTGAATATAAGCACCAATTGTAATAAAAGGCACCTTTATCTGGCTCTAAATAATTAAGGCTTTCTACACCATTAGTAAAGCTAGCAGGAATACGAGCAGGATCTACATAATTTCCGTAACGCTGTTTACCTATAAATGTGGCATAGAAACCAGATGTAGCAGGTAAAAACACTGCGTAATCTTTTTGTGATGTAGTTAAATCTCTGTTCATTTAGTTCTTTATTAAATTTTGTGCTAATACCATACAACTAATCCAGACCCAGATAGTATTAAATCCTACTAGTGTTGGTAGAAGCTTTTTGTTACTAGCCCATATTAGCGTAAGGCTAGTAAACAAAGTTAAAAAAAACAACCACCAAACTTGTATGCCAAAAATTAAACCTGGAATAATAATTACTGCTTTAGCAGCCCAGCTTAAGAATTCAACAATGTTGTAGTCAGTCCAATATTCTCGTGTGAACCACATTCCGTAGCATTCTTTTATTTTTTCCCATTTAGAATGTGCGTAAACAATTCCTATTAGGATAACAAATGCTACGTTAGCATAAATTATTTGTTCAATGGTCATTCTTACTTACTTTGTGCTGGCAGAATGTAGTTGTACTCTGCCAACCCGCTGTTAACAGTGATCATCATAGCACCAGCATCGGCAATCTTCATAGTCTTGTCACCATCGAGATTAAGAATGCTCATTACTTGTGTAACAGGCCACGCCCAGCTTTGTTTTAATTTGCTTTTTACATCCGACTGAAATGTAAAGCTGCCTGCGTGAGTGCTAGCATCACCAAAGAAGAAAACTAAGTTACCGCCTTCGGTTTTAACTTGAAATACTGTTTCTTCAGAATGAGCTTGTGCTTGTAGTTTCAAACGTTGAATAGAAGTTAAGCTAGGCTCGAATTCGATATCCCAAGCAGCGCCTTTGAACTTAACAGTTTTGAGTTTTTCATTGATAATCTCTGCGTTCATAAAACGATAGTCGTTGACAAAGTCACCTGACTGATTTTCAAAGTGTAAACTAACAGGTACAGTCTTGCCATTGCGCTCTGCTTGAATAACTTCGATAGTTGCGTTTTCTTTGTATTCTGGATTTTTCAAATGTAAATTTAGTTTGTCCAAATTAGGCATACCAAATACACCTTCAAATTCCGCAATAGGGCTATTAGTCTTTGCTGTTAAAATTACTGATCGATCTTCGGCCATTGATTCAATTGTGGTAGAATCTTCTTCTCCTGTGATCTTAACCAACGGCAAAATGCCTAGGCTATGTGTATGTGCTACGATGTCTGTTAAAATGTCTTTCATGATGTTTCCTTTCAGCTATTATATTTAGGTTTTTGTTAAAAGTCAAATAATTTATTAAAAGTATTTGTCTGTTCGGTTGACCTGATGTCCCAGTTCAATACTCCAATAAGGTTATCTAGTTTATTGTCTATAATTGTACTTTCCATCTCGTCGTGATCAAATGGCAAGTCTTTAAACCATTTTGGTAGTCTAAGTTCGTCAACCGGATATGCCACTGATGTAAATCCCAAAGGATTATCCTTGAGCTTACAGACAATAACTTTTTGTCCATCTGTAATACCCATTGAATACTTGTCGTCGTACATACGTTTTAAAGTATTCCAATTTATGCTAGCTCGAACATGACCTGGCATATTTGCCTTGCCTTGACGTTCTTCTTTCTTTTGATATTCTGTAATGTTGTTGGCTCGCTTAGGCGAACCTTTTTCCCAACCTGGCCTAGCTTTAAATTCTGTTCTAAAGGCAGTAATCATATCTAAAACTTCGTCTTCGGTAGCACCAGTTAGTACTTGTTCTAAAATATCACTAAGAAAGTCTTGTATAAATTCTGGAGTATCTGAACGTTTAAGGTCTAAGCCCATGGCTTTGATTTTGCCTGGCTTGCCATCTACGTCTTGTCGCTTGCCTTCCTTGTCATAGTAAAGAACAGCATAACGCTTTTTAGTAATAAACAAAGATTTAGATCCAACAATTTCCCGTCCTGCTTTGATAACTTCACCGCGTGTCTTTGGACAATGAAATGCGTCTAACATAAACTGAGGGAAAGTTTGATTAACTTCGCTGGCAATTTGATCATATAGTTGAATTACTGTTTCTTTGGTCCAAGGTATTAAACCTTTTTCGATATCTTTTTGAAGTATCTTGTAAGCTGAAAAATAGCAACTATCTGTATCGCCATAGATAATAGCTTTGCCTACGTGATTATATTCTCCTGTGATAATTTCGTTTACTTTGCCAGCCATGTGCTTGGCAATCTGACGACCAGTAAGAGTAGTAGACTGACCAATACGCTTATCGAAAAATCTACAACCAGGGTTAAGAATAGCTCCATATAATGAGTTTAGGTTAATTTTTTTAACTAGCTGACGTTTATCCCAATATTCTTCTTCAATTTTATTACCTGCAGCAATTGATTCTTTTAGTTTGGCCTGCATTTCTTTACGTTCAGCATACCAACGCTTTAGTAGTCCGGGAATAATACCTTCTTTTTCGTAGGTAAAGATAGTGCCGTTGGCACTAAGCATAAATGATTGTCCGCTGTCGAAGATTAATTTATAAACTTCTGCTGCGCTGAGGATATCGCTAGTTCCTTCCTCCCAATCAATAACAATCTCGGTACCAATTTCTTTATTCATTACTGCTTCGTATTCTTTGGTACCGAACATTCCTTCCCATGCTGCCGCAAAGCCTTTGCCCTTGGCCATATGACTTTCAATATATTCTTTAGTCATAATGGGTCGAAGTTGTCCAATAATTGTTTCTGGGCCCATGTTCAGCGCACGAATAGCACTAGGATA
>JACCDW010570381.1_pt1 | contig 26189 bp, 42 predicted proteins | sample 7449781 | NCBI WGS metagenome assembly JACCDW01 (sample SAMN15323449, study PRJNA562643) | freshwater metagenome | isolation source: river surface water | place: USA:Blue River Watershed | collected 2017-08-18
AGATACATATGTCGTACCAGACACCCGAGAGGGATGGGTCGATTCAGTCGCAACCCTCATCAATGCTTACCTCAAACCAGATTCGAAAACTCCATTATTTGATTACAAAGAAGTCCGCCCAGCGGGAACGCCAATCAAAACATTTGGAGGAACAGCAGCCGGACACGAACCGCTAGAGAGACTTCATAACCATATTCACCGCATCTTTAAGAATAGGGGCGGAGAGAAACTAACTCGTAAGGACATTGCCGATATAGGCAACCTCATCGGGGTTTGTGTTGTAAGCGGAAACGTTCGACGTTCAGCTGAGCTACTCATTGGTCAAATTGATGATGAGAACTTTCTGAACTTAAAGAATGCTGAAATCTATCCGGAGCGCAACTCCTATGATCCAGCAAATCCTGGTTGGGCCTGGATGTCAAACAACTCTGTTGAGGCAAAGGTTGGTTCTGATTTCTCAAAGATCATTGACGGCATTGTTCGCAATGGCGAGCCGGGTGTGGTCTGGATGGATGTTTCTCGTAAGTACGGCCGTTTGATTGACCCACCAAACAATAAGGATTGGAGGGTAGCCGGATACAACCCTTGCGCTGAGCAGTCATTAGAGTCTTTTGAAATGTGTACCCTCGTGGAAACATACTTAAATAGACACGATTCCCTGGAAGACTTTAAGAGAACCCTAAAGTTTGCCTACCTCTACGCCAAGACCGTGACTCTGCTCCCAACACACTGGGAGGAGACTAACGCCATCATGCAACGCAATCGCCGTATTGGTACTTCGATTTCAGGCATTGCTAACTTTGCTGATAATAATGGCTGGACTATTCTTCGTGATTGGCTCAATGAGGGTTACTCTGTAGTTAAGGGCTACGACGAGTCATACTCTGAATGGCTAGGTGTTCGCCAGTCAATTAAAATGACCACAGTTAAGCCATCCGGCACCGTATCAATCCTTGCCGGTGAATCTCCGGGAGTTCACTGGGCATCAGGAGGTAAGTTCTTTAATAGAGCTATCCGCTTTGCTAACTCTGACCCAATGCTTCCTTTATTTAAGATGGCAAACTATCGGGTAGAGCCAGCATCTGAATCACCAGACACAACTTCCGTTGTCTTCTTTCCTATCAAAACTAATGCCAAGAGAGCCGAGAAAGAAGTTTCAGTTCATGAGAAGGTGGCGCTTGCTGTTGTTACTCAAAGGTATTGGTCAGATAACTCTGTATCTGTGACAGTTACTTTTGACCCAGAGAAAGAGGGCGACCACATTGCTTCTATCCTGCACATGCATGATGGGCAGCTAAAGACTGTTTCGTTCCTGCCCATGGGTAACACGGTATACCCACAGATGCCTTACACTCAGATTACTGAGAGTGAGTATGAAGAGGCTCGAATGAAATTGTTCCCTATTGACTTCGCCGGTGTATATGCTGGTATGGCGGCTGATGCAGTTGGAGAGGCCTACTGCACCACAGATGCTTGTGAGGTTAAGCTGATCAAAGATAATAATTAATGGTGTACGATTTTCTTACCTACTATAACGGGAGCTGCTATGGAAGACCTAGATCCAGATCTATTTGACGAGGACTTCGAAGAAGATTTTGAAGATATCGTTGATGATTTAGATATTGACGAGGATGATTTAGACGATCTAGAAGATCTCTTTCTAGACGACGAAATCGACTCCTAAAAAACCCAACACAAACATTTGGCCCCCCGTCCTAAAGACGAGGGGCCATTGTTTTATCTTCTGTTATTCGTGTTCACAATCATCTGGGTGTGTATTACACAGCTCCAGACTTCCAGCACCCATGCCATGCATGGTGTTGTTTTCTCCCCAATGATATGACACTGGGATAGATATATGTTCATCGTTATCGATATTCAAACGAAAACATGAGTAGCTATAATCAAAGCAAAGAGAGTCGGTAACTACATCAGCCAGCTCTTTTGCATCGATTGTATCTGGTACTTCATAAGTGACTGTCAGTTGCATTATTCCTCCTCACAGTTGCAATGATCGCAGCCGCATCTTTGTTCTTCAGCAAGAGGCAAAGTATCTAGTTCTAACTCAGACTCTTTAAGTTCTTTGACAATGTCATTCACAGTTTTCATTGGAAGTACAGTTTCAAAGTCCATTACGCATCAACCTTATAACTCATATTGCCATAGAAATATGTTGGCTTTTCCTTTTCGTCTGGCACTGAGCCTAGTAGTTTGATGCTCTTGCGTGGAGTAAGTCGTTGTACCTCTGACTTAATCCAACGCTTTGCTGCTGAAGCATTAGCCCAAGCTGTTGTTAAATCAACTAGGATATCTCCTACTTCATCTGAAGTTCTGAGTGTGCACAGCCATGCGCCACCCTTCTCTCTGTTCTTTCTCAACTCTACTTTAATAGAGTTAGTTGTTTTTCTAGCCATCTTATTTTCCTAACTTAGGTTGATGTCCTCTTCAAAACCCACTTTTTTGAGGTCTCGAAGTATATTTTTTGCGGCTCGCCAATCTCCTAAGGAGTTGCCTCCAAAGAATACCACCTTATGGGTGATTGGATTTTCGACCCTGATGTGCTGTTTACCTGTTACAGATACTTGTAAGCCAGCATTTTCAAGGGAAGAAACGAGCTTTCTTATTTCTCTATGCCGTATGGTTGGTTTAGCCAATTCCATGAGCATGTATTTCTCCCTTCTATTATGGTGTAGACTATACACGTAAACTCTTAAAGCTAAGAGTTCACGCCTTCGCTTGAGGTCCTCCGGAGTGCTTACCGGAGGCTTCATCTAGAACTTCGATCTTGACAATTTGACATGACTCGTCGGGTCTATTCCACTCTGTATGTGGAACCCACTCGCCTTTGTTTCTGTCAAAGACCCATAGAGACCAATCTGCATTCTTATAGTCCGTAGGATCATCGATACGCCATGGGGCGACCTGTACATCAAACGTTATTCGTAAGCGATATGGTTTCAGTTTCATTTACTTCCCCTTCTTCTTTTGTTGGGAATCGTTCAAAAATGTCCTCATCTGGTTCAATAAACTGTCGTCTATTTTCAAATGAGTCCCACTCTTGTTGTTCTACTAATTCACCTCCACTATACATTGAGTAGCCTGAAAAGTCACATCCCGTTTCATCCCAAGTATGATAGATGTTGACTTTGGGGAATTGTTTAGCCAGCATTTCTATAGCTGCAAGTGGTGGAGACCACGCACTGTCAAACTCCATTCGTACAAAGCGTTCTTTGGGTTCTTTGTACGTTTGGTATCCGGGAACACCATGGGAGGTATCGTGAATAATTTGAGCTTCTACATCCCATTTTGTACCCCAGTTTTGTACCTGAAAGTCGTACCAGTCTTTTGCTCCGTACAACTGTACAAGCCTTTCAGCAGTTTTTTCATCTCTGTTTGGAGAACTAACCTTAGTGAGTTCTTCAGGTACAGCTATGATCTTAGCTAAAGACAGATGGGTATCTGACCCAGCCACAGTTTCAATGAGCTTAGTTACCTCGCTAGTTTCTCCTTTAAACAGGATTGCATTTTGACACCAATTAGGCATCTTCTTTTACCTCCTCTACTTCCCATACCTCTACGCCTTCCCATTCAAGTGGGTTTGGAAGAGGGGCTTCGTCTAAAAGGTTACCAAACATGTCAAGGCCTTCTGCTTCTGCGTCCCACTTTTCTTTGGTTTCGATTTCAACATCGTAATACACAGACGCTTTACAGCGTACTAAGTATTTAGACATGTGTTTACTCCTTTACTTTAGTTGTGCGTAGTGTGCCGATTGTTTGTGTTGGCCACAGATATGGCAAGTCATCTTCAACTTCAAACTGGTAATGCAATGGATCTTTGCGTTTGAGGTTTGATTGATGACTTTTATGGAACTCTTCATTACCTATCCACCACGGATTTTCATAAGACTCCGGTGGTAGGTCTTTCATTAGTTCTTTTACTTGATCGGTGACGTTGTCTTTATATCCTAAAGCAACCCATCTCGAACACATGTGTAGTGTGTAAACAGCTAGGCTACCTTCATGACCACGCCACATAACCGCAGCTGGATGATTTACCCAACCTTTAGTTAGACCCAGATTCGCTCTGAGTATCTGTAGTGCTTCCACTCTCTGTTTCCCCAGACGTTTCACGTCCAGAGTCCTCGCTACTACTCGATAGGTTGGAAAGGGAAGAAAGGTATTTACCATTGTTAAAATCTCCTTCCTTGATTACGTAGTCTGGATCTGTTTGATAACATACTTGCATTACTTTTGCGTGTAACTCTTTTCTCATCTCAGTAAGTATTCTTCCTGGAAGTCTAGAGTTAGCGGCACGAATCAATACTTTACCTAACGGATAGTCAGGTCCATGTACTGCAACATACCCTAGGTGTTTGTAGAATTCTTCAACAGCACCTACTTCATATGCAAATGCTCCACCAAGAGTGATAAAGGGAATGTCTTCGCCAATATCTGTTTTTGCTGCCATGTAACAGAGAAAGTCAATCACCTGTTGCATGTCGTAGTACGCAGGCAAACCAAGAACAAAGTCTCGAACTTGTAAGTCATTATTTACCGCAAAGGTAATCTTACGAAAGTCCTCGTCTGTTATTGTTTCTTCTTTGCCAACGTAGGAACGAATTAGTTCGCAAGCTTGCTTGCGTGTTATATCAATTGTCATTGATAGTTTCCTCCAGTCCTAACATAGATAATAGATCTTCTGCATTGTGTTTTACAAGCAGTTTACGAGTTGCAGCCTTGTACGATTCGTATAGGGCATCTTCTTGTTCTTTCATTGCTTCGTTGACGGCTAGTTCTTTCTTTTTAGGCATCAGCTACTACTCCAATGAGAGACAAGTTGTTATCTCTAGCCCAATCTTGCGCTGTAGATATAGGTTCAATCGTTAAATTTGCACCGCCATCTTCAACAAGGTCAGAGACATGAAGTAAAAACATCTGTGCAGATTCATAGTCGTCAAACACTTCGACCAATGTTTCTGTTACGCTGTCAAATATTGTGTACATGGTTACCTCCTATCTCATTCTCGCACGTTTTTTGATTGCACCTACAACCACTTGCTTAGCAAATGGCAGCAGATCTTTAGCATTGCCGATTCGAGCAAACACTTCTGTTTCATGACGAAGATTCTTTTCATCGTAATCGCCACGCTCTACATAGTATTTATATTCTCTGTCGTTCATAATTAGGGTCATGGCGGTAAGTATTCCTTTGGCTTTGATGCGCTGAATTAGCTCATCGTTTTTGTTTGTGTTGAACACGCCATCGGTAACAATGAACAGCATTTTGTTCTTCTTGCGAGAAGACATGAGTAGCTGTTCTGCTGCTATCAGTGAGGAGTACGGTTCGGTACCACCATTGCCATAGATGAACTTGTACTGTGTCTTGTGTGCAAGTTCATTGCGAGTGTATGCAACCTCAGCCTCATCATCAAATGCATAGACTGTGACTGGGGCTTGGATATGTTCTAGAGCACGTTTGATAGTCCAGCATGCAATAGATGCTTTCTTATCATTCTGTCCGCTAGACATAGAGCCGGAACGATCGACAAGGATAACTGCTTCAATGTCACAGCCATCATCTCCTTCGTCCCAACGATCAAAGGCTTGGTCAATCTCACAGCCTCTAATTACACGTTGAACGTTAAGACGACCAGTAGGCGTCTCACGTTGCCATGCAGGTTCTGAATCATCACGCAAGCGTTGCAGTTCTTTAGCAAACTTTCGATAAGAAATGATTGCCTCTTGAGGAACAGAGGTGGACTCAAACTTACCACGCTTGGTAATGTCGTCGTGCTTACCATCCCCACCAATAATGACACGCTGTTTAGTTTTAATGTCCGCTTGAACATCTTTACGGTCCAGTACGTCATTGATTGTATCTTCTAGCAAGTCAGCAATGCTAGTTGGTAATCCTCCAAGACTTGGAGAATGTCCTTGACCAGCATTAGGTGGTGTTGGGTTATTTACATTGTTCTCCCGTATGTTGAGTGCTTCTTCAACAGACGTAGGAGCAGGCGTTGGCTTGGGATTAGACGTTTCATTACCATTTGGTTCATGATTTGATTGTTGAACCTCTGGTGTTGAAGCAGGAGAGGGGAAGTTACAGTCTCTTGGTTGCTTTGGTACAGGGATAAATGGTGATTCTTTTGTACCCATTTTCTTTGCACGTTCAGCGTCTTTGTCTTGAGCCTTGCCTGGTTCTGGACGACCTTTAGATACTGGATCACGTTCACCGCATCTATTGGGACCACCGTCCATTGTGTGATCCATACCCATAGGTAGGCACACTTCGTTGTAGAATCGTTCAATTAGTTCTTTTGCTTTGTTGTATCCGCTAGGGAAAGAAAGCAAACGATACTCGTCTACGATGTCAGTGATGGTTGGGATTAGCTCGGGGAATGCAAATTCATCTCTGAATGCTTGTCTAATCTCAACAGGAAGATAACGACGGCCGCGAATGCAGACGTAGTTACCGTTGATATCCTCTGATACACCCAACCAACGAGCAACTGTTGCTGTTAGATATGGTGCAATTGAAGGATACCTACCAACCAAAAGAGTTTCGATGCGTTGGTCCTCCAAGATATTAAATGCTTGGAAGTATTGATTATCGATTACCCATTTGACTAGCTCTGTGCCTTTGCGAGGCGTATACAGGTGATGGGCTAGCTCATGATAATTGAGGCCGTTTACCTGCGTCAATGTTTCAAGGTCCATCTCTTCAATCTCGTTAAGATTGATGTAGATTGACGCACCATCAGACCACGCAGGTGCGGGGCCATCTGGTACAACATTGACTATGACTGGATCGCCAGTTAGAACGCGGTCCGCCTGTTCGTACACGCGGCATAATGCATTCAGACGAACAGCTCTTTGCTGTTCTTCTTCTGTTTTGGCTTCTCCGTAGTAGGCATTGTTATCGACTGGTGCGATTAACATATTAGACTAACCCATTAACTGGTCCGTATTGACCCGCCCACTCCTTGAGTTGTTCCTCAGGAGACTTTCCTTCAGGCTCTTGTTCAATAGTTACCGGAATTTCAATACCAAAGTCTGTTTTGATATTGTGTTCATGAGTTTGGAATACCAGTCTCACGCTTGCTGCTTCGTCAGCGCTGAAGTGAGCAATGAAGTTTTCCACTGCGAACTCATAGCCTAGAGCTTCAACAAAGTTGACAAACTCTTGCAACATGTTGGTTGAGATTGGTGTCTCATACTGACCTTTGTTAGCCTCAGCACGTAGTTGTTTAGCAACTACAAGCAATGCCTTAGATGAAACCAACTTAGACTCCACGTTGTCGTCATAATCCCAAGGGATTTGAATGTCGAAACGATTGCGGAATGCAAAGTTAAGTGGCGTTGTACCAATGTAGTCTGGATTCATAGTTGCAAAGATTGTGAGGTCTGGATGAGCCTCAATTACTTCGCCATGGTGATCCAGCAATGTAATACAACGACGACCATCTAGCAGTGAGTAGAGAACGGTGTAAATCTTAGGGCTGATGAAGTTAACCTCGTCGAGCAATAAGACGCCACCATTACGCACTACGTCTGTGACTGGACCGTCAATCCATGCAAATGAACCATTGCCATCTGAAACGAATTTACCGGTCATTTGGCTCGGCTCCATTGAAGCATTGCCAGATACTGTTGCCATGCGAAGACCGCGTTCAGCAGCCCACGCTTCAACAGATGTAGTTTTACCTGGGCCGGTAGGACCATAGATTAGAACGTTGATGTTCTTACTACGAGCATAGTCAAAGATTTCGAAATCTTGACGAGCCCAGATATCACGATGCACATAACGCTTAGCGAGTTCAATGCGTGGCACTGAAGCAAGCGCTGCGTGGATTACTGCACCTTGTGATTCCACTTGAATACCAAACTTGGCTGTTACAGCTTCGTTTAGTGGTTGTGGAGTTGGTGCTGGCATTGTTTGTGTTGGAGCAGAGACTAACGGAACAGGAGTTCCTGGCATGCGGCGATTGTCAATGACATGGTTCTCAAGTGCATCATCACCGATACTAACTGCTTCATAGATTTCGCATATGCGTTCTACGAATGGAGTTGTGTCTGTGTTTGGTGTTGCCTTGGTATGTGCTTGACATGCCTTGGTGCCGAGGACTGGGGAATAACCTTTGTCCGTCATGGCACGCTCATCTGCTGATGTAACATATACAGCAACAGGTGTGCGGGTCAGTTGTTCGTCACTACCTATCTGTCCTGTAATGCTGTCGAGATCTGTTTCCTCCCATTTATTGTGAGGACCCTTAGTCCCGTCAGTATTACGTGAATAGATTCGTACGTTGCCATCATGTGGTGTGATAAGAACCTGACGGCGCTTAGCACCCATGATAGGTGAATACGATTCTGTGAATACAGCGATATCCATAGCTTTACCCCTTCTTTGGTAATGGAATCGTTTGTCATATTGCTATGACATTCCCTAACGATTTGTTAGGGAAACCTATTCGTCTTCTAAAATTTTATTTTCAATGACTGTGCTAACAGCAAATGCTAGTTGCTTCTCACGAGGCCACGATGTAATCAAGTCAAACAACACGCCGTGGCTCTCGGCTTTCTTCATCACAATGTGCATTTGTTGTCCAACGTATTCATAGAACTCTTCTTTTTCTTGGGGAGATAAATCTTCAAAATCACGTTCATCATCATCTTCATCGAACATGGACTTACCTTTCTTTTGTAGGGTCCCCGAGGCAGGCCTCTAAGACCTGCCTCGAGGTATCTAAATAACTTACGCACGGAGGGACAACAGGGAATGGAAACTTAGCGACTACGGGCTGGCTCACGTGATTATGTTGCCAATAAGAACGGTTGGTTGGACATTACCTACTGTCACGATCTACCATAACTTACTTGGCCCACGGCTATTGCGTTCCGGCTTGGTTCGAATCAAGTATGCTGCCGAGTGCTTCTTGTCATTTAGATAATGTTATTTTGTTTCTTGCCAAGCATTTTCTGCTTGACCTAGTTGTCCAATAAGCAATGTCTGGTAAAAAGGACCAGGCATTTGCTTATTCATTGCTTGTGCTACATTCCATAGGAATGTTGTGACATTTGATGGTTCGTTTCTCTTAAGAATGTCCACAGTTACCTGCTTATGTTCCCATGAATACGCTACCGCTGCAGCGTACTCACTATAGATACGAACGCTCATTGCATCTGCTGCACCACGCAAAGCAGAGCACAATGTATTTAGCACTGTGTCCTGGTCTGTGGTATCTCGCAGTATGTATCCAACAACTGCATCTCTGAAGTTATTGTTTACACTCATGTCACGCATGTTGGCGGGCATGTACCCCTGCATAATCTGAGTGGCTGCCTGTAACGGCGTGGTCACTAGACCTTGAGTAGGAGTATTTTCGCCAGTGTAATCAACCTTGTGGTTTGACATACGCTGCTATCGCTTTCTCTAGTTCTGTTGGTGGTTGTTTTACTAACTTACCGTTTGATAACTTGAGCGGGGAACCATCCCAAGCAATCTTTACATATTGACTGCCATAGTCTTTCTTACCAGAACCCTGGCAACCATAGCAATCTCTACCGGCTTTTACCTCATGTGAGTCTGGATTGCCGTGCTCACATTTTCCGTAATGCCAATAACCTTTACCGTTCCATTCTGGATGGTCTTTACACGGTGCTTGATTATGACAATAGTCTGGATAACACCAGACGTTTACTTTGCCTGTGCCTTTACAGCCCCTACATTTTTGAATTTTTGCAGGAGTTATAGCAGCATCTCGTTCAACAATATATACAACACCGTCTCGTTGAAAACAGTTTTGTAATCCGCTGAATGTATTTATGTTACGTCTAACGCCTTGACTAAGAACCGCATTCCAAGTGCTACCCCAACGTGTTGTCATGTTGCGTGGTGCTTGAATTGTTAGCGTGCCATCTGGATGAAAAATGATTGGATCAAATCCATACCATTTATCAGCGATAGCAATGTCTTTGCCTCGTTGTTGTAGACGTAAGCCTCGCATATACATTGGTCGGTCCCATTTTTTACGGCCGCCTGCTAGATATGTTTTGGCTTCATCATAGTTTGATATCCACCAAGCACCCATTAGTCTGCCTCAGCAGTCTCAAACAGGCGATTGTTAGAAGCATCAAACAGAGTTTCTCTGTATTTTTCTGCTTCTCGTGGTTCATCGTAATCTTCATCAAACCATACGATACTGATTGGATTACGTTTTGCTGCTGTTGGTGATACTTCATAGAGAGCCATGCCTAAACCGTCAATCATTCCGGTATGGTATGCCCTGCTATGTTGCGAATCAAGACCGTGAAGTTCGAGTTCTTGCTCGACCATCAATCGTTCTATTCGCTTTGCCAACTTGCGCTTGTTTAGCAACATGTCGACTCCCTTCTGCGTGTGGGCGTTTGTTTGTGTTGGGCAGAGACGCCACTTTCAACGGTATCCTGACTCCAGCCTACGCACACGTGGGTTGCCCCGAGGTACGCGGTCATCGGCAAACGCATTTAGTCTCCGGTGTTTTGATCGTTCTCTATCACCGGAGTAGTTTCTCCATGAGATACCGGTAACTTTGAATAATCATTATGTCTCTGCCAACGCGCCCATACAGACTTTGACATCTGTATAGGCCGAGCCTTTTTATATACCGTCAGCTCACGGTCTTACGAGGGAGGTTTTCTGACACATATGTCATCCCGCTCTCCGTGCAAGATTAGTCTTTGAAGAAAGACTTTGCGTATAGTTCATCCATTTGCGTACGCTTGTAACCTTCTTGTTTACGCTCATAGATGCGATATGAATATGAATCGTAGTATTTACTACGCCACCAATACGCATAGAATGTAACTCCTATTGAATAAAACAATAGAAATAAAAATAGCCACGATTGGCTAGGCGTCATTGGCAACACTTACGGCTTGCCTTTCTCTTACTTTGCCCGTCCGCCAGTGCGGGATAGTTGGGTGGTCAGCACGACCTCCTGCTGCTTTCCAGGCTTCACGCTTCTCATGGTTGCTTGCACTGCGACCGTTAATACGACCTGGTCGAGAGACAAATTTGGATTTGACTCCATCAGGTCCTGGATTTTTCTTCCATGCTTTGCCATTAGGTCGGTTATCATTTCTTGAACCGCCTGATTTCTTCCCTGCCATTCAAGGCTCCTTTCGGGGGTTGTTGTTACGGACATTGGCATGTCCCTTGTTCACACTCATAGTTCTTGAGTGCTTCTTCTTCTGTGTATCCATCTAACATTTCAAGAGCAACAAAGATGTTCTTCTTGAGTTCTTCAATCGTTGGGGAAATACTTATTTCTGAGATATTCGAATTGTTTTCTTTCAAACGATTCGTGTGTCCAGCCATCGCAATACTCCTCCTCTGTTTTTGGGTGGCCTTGCTGACCAATTGCGGGGACATTTGCCCACTTGACAAACTCATGGGCACATTTGTGACATAGAAGTAGTCGATACCTTTCATCTTCATCACCAAAGATATTGTCAATGAAGTTCATGTATCCACCATCTAGGTTCACATACAAAGCAACAGGTATATCAGAGTCCATTGAGTTGGGCTTGAATACTTGTGGTGCTTGGCACCGGGTGCATTCTATGATTGTGATAAGGGTTTTAGCCATACCACTCCCTTCTGTTGTAGTTGGTGAGCAGTTTAGCTTTCTCATGCTCAGGAGAGGCGCAGATATACCCCGTTGCTCGGGCCGTGTTTTACCTCAGGTCTCGTCAGACCAACCACATGGTCGCATCGCAGTACGACGCTTAATGTGTATCCCCTTTCTCTGAGGAATTACTTACGACGCCATGACTTGATGGCTGTAATGAATACTAGCGAGATGCAGATGATCACGATAGTCTGTGGTTCGAATTCGATATACATTTATAGCGCCTCGATTTCTTGTAGTTGTTTGGCCAACTCGTCTTGCTGTTCTTTTAGCACAGCAAGCTTGGCTTCTTTTATCTTTGTCTTAGCTGACGCTAAGTAAGACGCGGCTTCAGCGCACTCTTCTAGCGATAGGCGAAGTGTTCTTGAACCCTTCACCAAATCAATAGTCATAGAGTGTTCATTGACCTCGAATGATAGTTCGGCTGATGCACAATAGCAATAACCTCTACGGCAACCGCACATATCTCGTTCCTCCTGTTCCTCTTCGTTTAGTTTCTTTACATTGTTGGCTTGCATAATCCTGCGGACTACGCTTTCGCCTCTTTCGTTTAGACCATAAGACCAATAGCGGTCTAACTTGACTGTTCTTGGTCTGTATGTAGATGGTCTTTCCAGCAATACAGCACGCTTGAAAGTGCTACCACCGACTGCGACTACAGTCCATCTGGTTGCTGACCTTTCATAGCGTTCTCTTGCAGAGATAACAACATCACCGGGAAATACTTGATTGTCCCAGTAATAACCCTCATGGTTTTTATCCCAGTAGTAGTTGTCTGGTGGTATCTCTGCATACATACCGTGGAAAACATCTATGGTCAATGCGTTATCACACGACATAGTTTCTCCATCTGCTTTATCTACCTCGATTGAGATAGAAAGACGGCACACTGAATTACTGAAGGAATTGCGGTGAGACTCACTCCACGACCTCTCTTGCGTTGCAGAACTACATACAGAGCAAGCATCATGACTGCCTACTCTGCCTCCACGCTTACTATGGGAGGACTAACATGACCCCCCGGGTGCCTCTGACCCCATAGTCCGTATCGCTTCGCTTCTTCGCTCCCTTTGTATCCAGATATAGCCTCCCAAATACATACTCAGCCCTCGGTTGCAATCAACAGCCTATTCAGTGTGCCCTCTATCCATCTCAAGACTTCGCGGGGAAAATTCGCGGGGAAAAATAGGTGTATTACGACCTACCAGATGACTTACCATCTAATAGGTGGGGGGAATTGGCTTCTACATAGGTAAAGCCTTGCTTGGGAACTAGGATAAGACGATACTTGGAAGCACGCTCTCGTAGTTCATGGGCGCAATCGGGGGACATACAATAGTCATAACCAATAGCCCATCTGTCGGGATTGACGGGGGAAGAACATACAACACAGTTCATACATGTCCTTTCTTATGAAGGCTTACACATACTGCACATGAAGCCATACTCATAGCCAAAGTCTTTGGAGTTTATAAGTAAGAAGGTTTCGCAACCTCCACACTTGAGTAGGGCATAACCTGTGCGTTCAGCAAGGATTACATCATCATCCGCAACTATGCGGGGAGATGCCTTGTCTGCTTTATCCATAACTATCCTTTCAATGATAGAGACAGGAGTATCTTTACGCTGGCACTCAGCAACCTGTCTCTGTCCTTGTGTACTTACTCTCCAGATAGAGAGTGAGAGACACACAGACTAATCTCGTTAGTACGAGTGAGGCCTTCTCACCCTCGCCTATGTGTCTTTCACCTGCTACCTGATAACAGCCAGAGCGACCCTGCTCAAACCTGGTGTGTCTCTCAATGCTCATAGTTAGTGTTTTGACAGTAGCCAAACTATCTATGATGAGAGATGTATCACATTGTGAGATTGAGAAAGCCCCAGCCGACATTGTGAAGGGGACGGCTGGGGCTTCTCGATAGACAGAAGACACGAAAAGTAGGTATTCGTGTGCGGGGGTCTGCTACTTACATAGCAGAGTGAGCCGATTGGTCGGCATAACCCCATCTACGCCCACAGATAGACTATGGACATAGATAGAGAGTGGGGGGAGGTAAGTCCCCCCACTAACTACGAACTAGGCGTTCTGTGCGACTTTGATTGGTCGAGTGGCTAACTTCTGCTCAATAGTGTTCTTGAGAGTGAGTAAGTCATGAACGACCTTTGGTGAAACAGACCCGTCAATGATTTTGTCAATCTGAGCCTGAGCGTTCTTGATGTAGCGCTCTGCGTCTGTTCCGAGTGAGATAGCGAGAGAAGCCTTTTGTGCTTCTGCTTCCGCAATCTCGGCATCTATTTTGCCAATGCCAGAGATGAAGTCTGCTTGATTGAGGTCAAACAGGTCAATGACATCTACATAGCGCTTAGCAAAGGCATTACGCATGGAATACGCCACCTTTGGCTCTAAGCCATAGGTAGATACCGCATAACCACCAAGAAGCGTAATCGCCTTAGATGCTTCCAACTTCTCTACCGAGATGAAGTCGGAAGGGGTGAGTGTCTTATCGGCGCTGAAATGCTTTCCTGCTTGGGCGATACTCTCAACAGAGCCACCCTTGCCACGGGTAGCAAGCAACGCGGATAGGTTTTCACGAGCGGACATGATTGTCCTTTCTGCTAATAGTAGCAAGGTGCTACTACGCGCCCGCCTAGCAGGAGTTGAACCCACTAGACGGCGCACACAGAAATACCTACTTTCTAACCTTCGGTCTGACCGCCTACACCCCTAGATTATTTGTCCGTTTGGTTTGATTTTGTCCGCTTTGTCCGTTTTGGGGGGGTATGGGTTAAATGTCCGTTTTGTCCTAATTCGGCCAGGAGAGATGGACTGTTGGGACCTATACATCAAGGCAGTGGCCTTTATGATCATAGTCGGGGGAATTTGAAGTTACAAAAGGTACATTTATAACAAAACTTTAATTTAGGTCGTCACCTCGTCACCTCACCACTAGGCAAAAATCCGGGGGGCTACAGGCTTCTAAGGCAGTAGCCGGGGAGTAGGATTGTCACATATGGAAGATCGGGAGCGCATAGAGCGCTGGACATGTCAACTATGTAGGAAAATCTATGTAGTGCCTGATTTGGCTCGCATGTGCGAGGAGAAACATCTGGAGGAAGAGTACAATGCCTAGAGAGGGCTCAGGACGCGATTTAGACCGTCTAAGACAGCAATACGAGGATGAGCAGAATAAACGTCTGAACCTGTCTCTAAGAGGCCGTGAGAAGGTATTTGGGGAGCCTGAGGAACTAAGCACACCAGAGGGCAGGGAAGCTCGGACCTCTTCTATGCAGGCTACCAATCCATGTGGCCCTGGGTACGAATGGATTACAGCCCCTACATCCAATAAGGTAGACGCTTATGGCCGTCCGCGTCCCCGAGCCTATTACGCCTGCTACTCCCTAGACAAGGAGATGGAAGTCCTAGTCATAGGTATGAGAGATGGATCTATGATCCAGTACGATGGAGTAGACCCAATCCTATGGGATGTATTGAAAAACTCCGATTCCACCCATGATTTCATCACCCTCTACCTAGATGGCATCCCATGGAGCAAAACTAACTATTCAAACCTTCCCCGCAAAAGGCCTGAGGAGTTTCAGCTCGGTTCTGGTATGTAGTAAGGTAGACTTATTGAACGACTAGAAGGGCCCCCATGACAACTCTTGCAGCAATACAAGGTGATGGCTGGTCCGTTATTGGTTGTGATTCCCGCGCCTCTGATGAAGATGGCCGTTATATGGAACTTGCTACATCTAAGATAATTAATAATAACGGTGTACTGATAGCAGTCTCCGGCGCGTCTCGTGGTGGAAACATTACCCAATTTGGATGGAAACCACCAAAACCTCGTGCAGGTGAGAACTTAGATCTATTTATGACTAAGAGATTTATCCCATCAATGCGTAAAGCTTTCATTGAGGCTGGTTACGATGCTAAAGATGATGGCGATGCAGCATGGCAAGACTCTAACTTGATTGTTTCTGTTAGAGGCGTTCTCTACCCAATCTTCAATGATTACTCTTGGGATCGAGAGGCCCGCCGCGTTTACTATGGTGGTAGTGGTGGAGATGTAGCTCTAGGAGCACTTGAGGCTTTGAACTACTCCCGCATAACTACACCTGAGTCCGCCGAAAAGGCTTTAAGACGTGCCATCGAGATTGCTTGCAAGCACGACATTTATTCTGGTGGGGAAATACATACATACATACAAGAGGCCTAATTTCTGTCACCATATGTGGGTTCGACCGAACAAATCACATTGATCAAGTGAGGAAACATAATGGCAACAAATAACAATGGAAACTTGCTCGATTCTTCAGGCAACGTTTTCGTAGACTTTGTTTGGGGAAATCTCGCCAAGCAACCAAATGATGAGCGTGCAGATGGCACACCGACAATTACAACAACTGTTGGTGGAGACCAGAACGTCTCATGGACTTATTACAGCAAAATTAACAGCGCACGTCTAAACCCAGCATTGGGTGACCATTCAGATATTGAAACTAAGTGGTCTGCTTTCCCTTCATTCACAGGCAATGATGCCGGTGAGAAGCTTGCAGGCGTTGCGTATATCGCAGTACCAAGCGTTCTTGGTCTTGCAACAGCTCTTGCTGTTGATGCTCTTAAGGATGCAGGTTACGAAGCAGCTAACATTACAACTGCCTCAGGTGCTACAAACACCCGCACAGATGTTACCCGCTTCAATGCAACATCTACAACAGTTGCAGCTATCTATGCAACAAACGCTCATACCAATTACCCAACAGGCACCAAGGTCACACTTGTTGCAGGAACACCAGCTGGATCAGATCCAGTCAACCTTCCAGCATATGCACTTGGTACTTGGACAGTTACAGGTTCTGCTGGTGCAGGTCAGATCACCGTTTCAGGTTCTGGCTTCACAGTTGCAGACACAACTGGTGTAAACGCAACTGGAACACTTGGCGGAGCCAATGGCACCATCAAGACCCAGAGCACTGCAGCTGGTGCGAACTCAGTTCTCACAACAGCTACAATTACTGTTACACCTTGGGCAAACGCTTCCTAATTCAGTTCTACAACTTAATAGCGCAGAGGCCGGGAGAAATCCCGGCCTTTGGCATTTATGTGGCACACAATAGTGGGATTATTAACTATGCACACCGAGAAGCATCAATTTAAGGTAAAGAAGAACCGACGCCATCAAACAGTGGGACGTTCGGGCGGTTATCTTGTAGGTGGCATTCCCTGGTTTCAACTTTACTACGGTGGCTACTGGGGCGGCACAGGACCTGGAAATGATAAAAGCCCAAATGAAACCGCACAAAATGGTTTTGGACAGGAGTCTAATAATGGAACTGGAACAGGTGATGTATCCGGATCAGGAGGAGCTTCAGCTGCTGACGGTGGGGGTACGGGAGCAATGTGACCTCTGCCCTGCCAGAGCTCAATTTGGGGTCTTTTTAAATAACGGTCCCCTAACCTTTTGTGCCCACCATTATAACGAAAATGAACAAGCCCTTACAAAAGCAGGGGCTGTAGTTAAAATGATCTTACATTAAGACAAAGGAACGGATCCTTATTATGCCAGCACCACAGAACAATCAAGGCTTTGTAAACCCACGTAGCGGGGGAACAGGCAATTGGCTAGGAAAACTATTCGGGGGTATTGGCGATAATTATCGTGCCCGTTCGATGGCACAGCTTCAATTAGAGTTGCACGGAGAGCGTGCAAAAATAGATACAGAACATTTTAAAGAGCGTCAAACTCATAAGGCTGTTGTAGATGCCGCAGCTAAAGATTATCTAGGTAATACCGGACTTAAGCGCGAAAAGAGCCGCGCCCGTTTCTATAAAAAAGAAGGCGTTAATCTAGCCGACACCACACAATCAAGTGCTACTGGTATTTCATTCCAGAAAAAAGGTTTGGATCGTGGACCTACATCTCAAACAGGAGCAACAGTTAATACTGGAGATCAACCTGACACGCCTACGACTCCAACAACTCCACCAACAGATCGTGGCGCTAATCCTGCTCGTAGACCACGTAGTCGTGCTGGAACCATTAAAGAAGTTACTACTGCAATGGCTGCAGGACATATTGATCAAGAACAAGCAGCAGATATTAGTCCATCATACGCAGCTAAGCTTGGAAGACAAACCGCTGCTAGCAACGTAACTCCTCCAACGAGTAAACCTGCAAAGAACACTCCTCCAAAGAACACTCCTCCAAAGGTTGGTGCATAATGGCCAAAGATCCTCGTAACATAGGCGGAGACGACTCACGAGTACGTCGTGGATTAAAAAAGAATCAAGAACGAGCAGATGAACAGATTGTTGCTCAATCAAAAGATGCAGGCAATGCAGCCATTGAAGCTGGCAACGCAAAGCGTTTAGAGGGAGTACCTTCCGTCGTTTCTGCACCAAAAGATGATCCAGTAGTTCCAGACCCATTAACACCAAAACCAACTATCGAAGAGATTACTCCTGGTAAAGAAGCACGAGCTGCTGCAGGTAATGTAGGAACTGGTCGTCCAGCAAAGACTACAATCCTTGATTTTGGAAAATTACCTCGACGTCCAGAAGGCGGAGCAAAACCTGCAGAGGTAAACGTAACAGAAAAACCAGATGTAGCAATCAATTTAATTGATCGCCTTAAGTCTGGAATGGGTTTGCCTGGCGCAGAGTCTGGACATTTAGATCTAGCAGTATCTTTACACGAAAGAGATCGACAAGCGGCTGCAACATCGGGGTCAACAATAAACGGTGTTAAACCTGATGATCCTAAAGCAAATCACCTTACTGTTTTTGGTGGACATCACCATCGTTTAGCAAAAGTTATGAATACTTTTGGTATTAGCGATGAAGAGGTTTATAAGAATGCTGCCTCTGCATCAGGTCAAAGATTAGAGACCTACGTACACGGCTTACATAAAATTGCTCAAGAACACGAAGACTCAAAGCGTCAAATTACGCATACTCCAAAAGAAGGAGACTTCTGGGAGCACCCAAGCACTAAGGAAGTAATTCCTGTAGCAGCAAATCACCCAGACATGCCTATGGCATTTACTCGTACTAAGGGTAAAGTTGCACGAGTTACTCGAGGCGCTTCTGGTCAAGAAATGATTACTCGTTCACATAATGGTTGGGATCCAATTAAGGTAGCTGGTGGTAAGACTATTTACCGTCAGTATTCCGCACCTACAGGAATTGACCTTGTAGACCATCTTCGCGTTCAAATGTTAAACGAGCACGGACCTTCTAAGACCTCTCGTAAGAAGGGCGCAGATATTGCAACTCAAATAGCAGATGTTGCAAGCGGAGCAGTTCCAAAAGGAAAGAAGCGTGTTGGAAGCAGAAAAGTTGCTGTATCAACCACCCCTCTTGTTACATCTCGTCCAAAAGCTGCTACAAGACCACACGGCTCTAGTACACAGCCTGCAGACAAGAAGTATCGTTTAAGTCCTAGAAACGTAGAAGGTCGTCAACCAATTTTTGTTGATACTGTTCCTCCAGGACCTAGAGCAGATAAAAAACCTAACCCACCTAAAGCTAAAAAGGGCGTTGTCCTTAAAGGCATTGTGGATTTAGATACTCCAGTTCCAGTTCCTCCTAAGAGAAAAACTCCTGCTCAAACTATGAAGGAGAATTTAACTAGAAAGGGAAGATACATTCAAGATGTTCTTCCTGGAACAGGCGAACCGATTGTTAAAGCAGATGTAGTTTCTCCAGCTAAATATGCCCGTGCAGAAGGACCTATTGAATCTTGGGCTCAACGAAGCATAGAAAATAGCAAAGACCTAAAGAATCCTATTACAGAGGCAGATGTTGCCCCTAAAGTAAAGATTGCCGATGAAGTCAGAGCTACACGAGTAGTTGCTACTGATCGTGAGTGGAGAAAAGAAGACCCAAATAAGGGTCAGCAGTTTAAAGGTATTGATACGACTGACATGACTGGTGCTGAAGAGGTACGTGCTCTAAGTCAAGCTCGTGCTTTTGTACATCAACAGCCTAGCCCAAGTAAAGAGCTTGTTGTACGCCCTGGTGGTAAAAAGCAAGCTAGAAAAGATTTAAAGGCTGCAAAGGCTGCTCCAAAACCACAAGAGCCAGAGCAATTAAGCCTTTTCCCAGATTACTCAGTCAAAGAAGGACGCAGCAATGCTTTCTATATGGCTGGATCTGTTCAACCTATCTCAGAAGCCTCAAGAAAACTTCAAGCAGACGCTAAGAAGGATCTTACAAAAGAGTAGGAAAGCTAAGGATGCCAAGAGTTGCAAACTTTTCTTCTGAACCAGAAAAGACAAATAGATTTAAGTCTTTGCGCCACAATGCACGTGAAGCGGCTGAGTATTTAACCGGTTTGCCTTATAAGCAGCCTGATGCTCCTAAGTTTGACGTGTATAAGAAGCCTGGTCGTGGTGTTAGAGGGGAATCATCAAACTAATGGGAAAGCGTAAGAAAGAATTACATTACGGCGCTAGAAGCGGAGACGGCCGTATTATTCGCACATCTATACCTGACCGGACTTCTAAGGCTGCCCGCCCATGGAACGACCCTCAGGTGGTTAATGCATCAAGTAGTTATGGTGTGCCTTTTGCTAGCTATAAACAAGTTCATTCCTATGAAAACACTTTAGAGTCTCAAGGTTCTTTAGAACCTCACGAGCGATTCACCTGTGGACCCTGCGGTAAACTAAAGGCTTCATGTGCATGTTCAGGACCAAATAATGGCTAACTGTAGACATGTATATGAGGACGTAGGCTCGGACACTTGTCCAGACTGCGGAAAGTACACTCACAGAGTAAATTGGGAAAAAGAACACCAGTTAATGAAGGAGTGGAAAGAGGCTAATCCAAACGCTAAGTATGAAGGGTGGTGGTCAATCTAAACATGGCTGAAGTAAAGAAGTTTGGTCCTTACAAGGGCTCTGCCCAGAACGGAGGTCGTCCTATCTACGTTTACAAGAAAAAAGTAAACGGTAAGTGGGTTACTACATCTAAGAACAAAGCTCGTGCCGATTATGAAAAGGACCACGGCAAGCTTCCTCGGGATACTGATGTTGATCATAAGAACAACAACCACAGCGATGATAGGAAGAGCAATCTCCATCCGCTGAAACATGGAAAGAACACCGCTAAGGAAAACAAACGAAGAGCAAAAAAGAAGAAGTAATAAATAAGGCCCGGGATCACCGGGCCTTATTTATTTAATCAAGATTGTTTATAGTCATCAAACCATTTTGTAATACCAGGCTCTGATGGGTCTCCATCATAGGCATCAGGACCATAGCCCCATGAACCCCAATTTACACCTTTGGCGGTCATGAAGTAGGCAACCTGTGCGTTTGTCACTGGATCAAATAGTTCAGCGTTGGTAGCAATATCAAACTTTTCCCTACGAAGATCTCCTAGGTCCCCAATCATATTGATTTGAAAGAGGCCATACGAGTTGTCACCAGTCGATGGGTTGTTATTTCGGGAGGTTGGGTTGCCCCTAGACTCCTTCATAGCTACAGACCAAGCTACTTTTAGGCTTTGACCTTCAAAGCCCACTAAAGAAAGAAGGGTGATTAGTTCTTCTTTGGTCAGCTCAGTAGCGCCCCGATACTTGTCTAAAGGATCCTTGGGCTTTTCAACAGCTGTCTTGGTTGTTTGTGTTGGTTGGTTATTGTTGTTTTCTGTGGCCATAGCTGCGGGGATTCCGCAGATCAACATTACATAGGCCAGAAGTACTGCAATTTGAGATTTTGCATCGTTATTCACACTATCTCCTAGGCTAGAGGACCAGTTCTGACTTCATATACCTGTCACCTATATGAAGCAACTTAGCGTCGGTCTGCTAAATTCGTACTGCAATCCTTTTGTTACGTAGTTAGTGATGGCCCAGTCGCCTGGGCCATGGATATACCGTACCAGTAACTACAGGGGGTCAGCAACCAAGAAACCCATGTAGAATATCTTTTTGTCTATTGAGAGGAATATCACATGACATCTTGGTCAAAACCATGGAACACACCGGAAACAGTAGAAACTGCAGCTCCTGCACCTGTTGTAGAAGCACCGGTTGTAGAAGAACCAAAGAAGCCTGCTAAAAAAGCTGCTGACACACCAGCGGAATAATTATGCGTATTGAGCGCATTGTTACGAGACAAGGGCATCCCGTACCAGAGACAGCGCATCAGCCTAAGGGACCTTTCCCACCAGAATTGTTTCAATCATCGGAAGTGGTTACTGATTACGTACCGCAACCAGACGGTGGTGTAGAGGTTCCATTAGGTGGAACAGCACAGAATGACTTTAAACCAATCAGATGGTTTCGGTGTAAACTTTGTAATGAGCATCTGCGAGAAGCAGAAGTAATGGCACACGATTGTGAGGCATAATCTTGGCGAATCCAAGAACTGTTGGGTCTTTTTATTGGCACCCACTAACCTATCCAGTAAAGCCCCCATCTATATGGGAAAGAGCTGAAACACAAGAGATCGAGTTCCCTTTTAGGGGTGGAGTTGGGGTTTCTATACGACTTCCATTTACTAGACTAGCTATTGTTGTAGGCCGCTGGAATTCGTCTTACGATGAAAGCCAAGCTCTTACAAATGCTGTTCGTGGGCGAGCGCTTAACGAAGAAGAAGTTAATTGGGATTTTGTTAGATTCGGAGCACAAGATGATATTGGGTATTAGAGCTAAACACGACAAGACTCATACTGAAAAAGAAAAGTCTAAGATTGAAAAACGAGTAGAAGCCTTGCCTACCGGTGAGTTACTACCTTGGACAGAAAACGCCCTATATTCAATTGGTAGAAACCTGTCGTCTTGGCAAAAAACTAAAGATAAGGCAACCCTAGAAGAAGCACGGCTTGGGGCCGAAGCTCTTCACGTCATCCTAGAGTCATTGGTGAAAAGACACGCTAATGAGTGATCTTGAGTACGACGATAATTTTGAAGAACTAGAGCTTGAAGAAGAACTAGAACAAGAAGAAGACGAGTTTGAAGAAGAGCCGTCTGAAGAACTGGATGAGCTTTCTAAAGAGTTTGTAAAAGCCCTAATAAATAAGATCATGGCTTTTATGGAGATGTTGGTAGGGCATAAGCTGCACCCATATCAAGAGCCTCTTGCTAGACGCATTCTAGAATCAGTAATTATTAACGATGGTGAGGAAGTTACCGCTCTTGCCTCTCGTCAGTCAGGTAAGTCTGAAACTATTGCAAATACTGTTGCAACCATGATGGTAATCCTTCCACGCCTTGCAAAGATGTACCCAGACTTGCTTGGCAAGTTTGGTGATGGTATTTGGGTGGGTATGTTTGCTCCAATTCAATCTCAGGTAGAAACTTTGTACGGAAGAACGGTCTCTCGCTTAACAAGTGAAAGAGCTTTAGAGGTTTTGGGTGATCCTGAAATTGACGATATGGCAACTAAAACTCCAGGAGTTATCAGAAACATTAAGTTAAAGAATTCTGGCTCTACCCTAATGATGATGACAGCCAACCCTCGTGCAAAGATTGAGTCTAAGTCTTTCCACTTAATTATTATTGACGAGTGTCAGGAAGCTGACGATTTCGTAGTTGCCAAGTCTATTGCCCCTATGGGTGCGTACTACAACGCGACTATCGTAAAGACCGGAACCCCTACAAACGTCAAGAACAACTTCTATAGGGCTATCCAGCTAAATAAGAGACGACAAACCGGACGTTCAGCTAAACAAAATCACTTTCAGTGGGATTGGAAAGACGTTGCAAAATTTAATACAAACTATGAAAAGTTCATTAAAAAAGAAATGCTACGAATTGGAGAAGATTCAGATGAATTTCAAATGTCGTACAACTGTAAGTGGTTACTTGAAAGGGGTATGTTCCTTACCTCTTCAATTATGGACGACCTTGGTGACACGTCCCAAGAGCTTGTCAAAAGCTGGCATAGGTCGCCGGTGGTGGTCGGAATCGACCCCGCAAGAAAGATGGACTCTACAGTTGTTACTGTTGTCTGGGTCGATTGGGATAGGCCTGATGAATTTGGTTATTATGATCATCGTATTCTTAATTGGCTAGAAATCCAGGGGGACGACTGGGAAGAGCAGTATTTCCAAATAGTCAACTTCTTACAGAACTATGACGTCCTAGCTATTGGGGTTGACTCTAACGGTGTGGGAGATGCGGTGGCTGGCCGACTTAAGGTTCTCATGCCAAGAGCAGAGGTAGTGCCAATTACCTCAAGTCCAGCAGAGCAATCTAGACGCTGGAAACATCTCCAAGCTTTAATTCAACGACAGATGGTTTCATGGCCTGCCCATGCAAAAACCCGTCGTTTACGCATCTGGAAGAAGTTTTATCAACAAATGACTGATGCAGAGGTTCACTACAAAGGACCTAACTTTTTGGTCTCTGCCCCAGATGAAGCCCATGCCCACGATGACTTTGTGGACTCCTTGGCCATTGCATGTGCCATGACTCAGGACATGGTGATGCCTACAGTAGAGGTAAGCTCCTCCCCATTTTTTTCTTAATTTAGCATTTAAAAACTAATCCGAGGGTGGAGACTTATACCCGAGGACCCTCAATCCCTATGCATAAGGAGTTAACATGGCAGTAGAAAACATTGCCCCAACACCTCAGTTCCCTGAGAAGGTTGGCGCAACATACGAACGAAAGATGGCAGGAGCAGTTCCTGGACAACGTGGACCACTACGTTTCGAAGAAGGTATTGCAACTGACACAGATGTCCCAAGCGATTTCCAGCTTGGTTTGGATCAGGGTTATGACACCCCAGCTGGTCGTCCTAACCACAACACCAACGTGTTTGAAAAGTATCCAGAAGAGACAATGAAGCAACGTGCACATGTCGGTTCAGCCGCATGGCCAGAAGCCCCAATCTATAACGCAGAATTCTCACAAGGTAACTTCGGTGATCACTCACAGGTAGTTATTGAAGAAGTAATCCGTTCAGGTGGGCGCTATCAACGCATGAATCCTGCTCAAGTAGCAGACTAAATATAGTAGACTGTAGAGGCTTCCAACCCCGCACCCCTTCTCCGGGGTTGGGAGCCTTTACTTAGATTGTTATCTAAGTAGAAAAAGTAGAGAAGAAAATAAAAGGGGTTTTAAAATTAAGATGGGGAGTTGTGAATAATGGCTGGTGGCATTGACTTTTCACCTCCCAGTTATAGAGCTGCGTCTTCTGACTTAACCATCTCAATCTCTCCTCTTGGATTAGTAGAACTAGCTGATGAAGAGTTTGAGGTACACGGTCCTCGCTTAAATCGCTACTCGCTTAACTGGGCAATGTATTTGGGACATCACTGGTCTTATCGCCGTGAAGTTGGCGAATCCCAAATGGTTTACAACTATTACCGTGCTTTTACAGATTACATAATTAATTTTACATTTAGTCGCGGAGTATCTTTCCGAAGCCCAGCACAGACTGAAGCAATCATTCCAGACATTCTAAAAAGAGTTTGGGAAATAGATAATGATAAATATCAAGTCATGTGGGAAATGGGCCAGCAAGGCGGAGTATCTGGAGATTGCTTTGTAAAGGTAGCATACGAAGAAGCTTTTGAAGATTCTACAGGTCGTATGCATCCAGGAAGAGTTCGTATTCTTCCACTTAACTCTTCTTTCTGTTTCCCAGAGTTCCACCCTCATGATAGATCTCGTCTAATTCGTTTTAAGCTTAAGTACCGCTTCTGGGGAACATCCCTAGAAGGAACACGACAGGTATACACATATACTGAAATTCTTACTGATGATCGTATTGAAGAATATATCAATGACGAACTAATTGATTCTCGTCCTAATCCTATTGGCGTAGTGCCTATCGTACATATTCCAAACGTACGTATTTCTGGCTCTCCTTGGGGCCTTTCAGATTGCCACGACATTATTGTTTTGAACCGCAACTACAACGAAGTTGCTACAGATATTGCAGACATTATTAACTACCACGCAGCACCAGTTACAGTTATTACTGGAGCTAAGGCATCATCTCTTGAAAAGGGTCCTAAGAAGGTTTGGGGCGGTCTTCCAAAGGATGCACAAGTATTTAACCTAGAAGGTGGCGGACAAGGTCTTGCAGGTGCTATGGAGTACCTAAAGATCATTAAGACAGCTATGCACGAAATGGTTGGTGTACCAGAGACAGCTCTTGGACAAGTACAGCCGATCTCAAATACTTCAGGTGTTGCGCTTTCTATTCAGTATCAACCATTGATGAATCGTTACCAACAAAAGATGATTCAATATGGCGAGGGTATGCAACAGATCAATACTCTCGTACTTAGAACTCTCGCATTTAAAGAACCAGAAATCTTTACATACAACCCAGCAGTAAATGGCCCTATCAAAGCACATCAGCTTCCAGTATTAGATCCAAATGATCCACTAACTTATGAATCTCAAGTTCACTTCCCACCTCCACTACCACTAGACAAGCTAATTGTTTTGAATGAAATTCAATCCAAGATGGCTATGGGTCTAGAGAGTCGTGAGGGTGCACTTCGTCAGCTAGGTGAAGAGTTCCCAGATGAGAAGCTAGAAGAGAT
>JACCDW010371293.1_pt1 | contig 26181 bp, 20 predicted proteins | sample 7449781 | NCBI WGS metagenome assembly JACCDW01 (sample SAMN15323449, study PRJNA562643) | freshwater metagenome | isolation source: river surface water | place: USA:Blue River Watershed | collected 2017-08-18
ATTATTTCAAATCATAACGATCTAATTCCATCACTTTTGTCCAAGCTTTTACAAAGTCTTTAACAAATTTCTCTTTTGAATCGTCACTTGCATAAACCTCAGCCAAAGCTCTCAACTCCGAATTTGAACCGAAAATTAAATCAGCACGTGTTGCTGTCCAACTTACTTTTCCTGTCTTTCTGTCTCTACCTTCAAAAACTTCTTTAACATCATCAATTGCTTTCCATTCATTGCGGATATCCAATAAATTCACAAAATAATCATTCGACAATGTGCCAACATTATTGGTAAATACTCCATGTTTTGTTTGGTTATAATTTGCACCCAACACCCTTAATCCTCCAACCAATACTGTCATTTCAGGCGCAGTTAAGGTTAACAATTGCGCTTTATCAATTAACAATGCCTCTGTTGGAACAGTGTATTGAGTTCTTGTGTAGTTTCTAAAACCATCGGCCATTGGCTCCAATACCTCCATCGATTTCACATCTGTTTGCTCTTGAGTAGCGTCTGTTCTACCAGCATTGAATGGAACTTCAATTCCAAAACCAGCTTTTTTAACCGCAACTTCTACAGCAGCTGTACCACCTAAAACAATCAAATCTGCCATCGACACTTTTTTCTCCTTGTTTGATGCATTGAATTTCGACTGAATGTCCCTCAATTTACCCAAAACTCTATTCAATTGCTCTGGATTGTTTGCGGTCCATCTTACTTGTGGTTCTAACTGAATTCTAGCTCCATTGGCACCCCCTCTAAAGTCAGTTCCACGGAATGTTGAAGCAGATGCCCACGCAGTTGAAATCAACTCACTAGATGTTAAGCCTGAAGCTAAAATTGACGCTTTCAATGACGCCACATCTGTTGCATCAATCATTTTATAATTTGCAGCTGGAATCGGATCCTGCCAAATAAAATCTTCTTTTGGAATTTCTGGACCAATGTGCAATGACTTAGGACCCATGTCACGATGTGTTAATTTGTACCATGCTTTTCCAAATGCCTTTGTAAACTCTTCTGGATTGTCCGCAAATCGCTTTGAAATCTTCGCATACTCAGGATCAAATCTCAACGACAAATCTGTGGTTAACATTGTAGGTGCGTGCTTCTTGGTAGAATCAAATGCATCGGGAACCATCACTTTTGAATCTACAGCAACCCATTGGTGAGCGCCTGCAGGACTTTTAGTCAACTTCCATTCAGTGGCAAACAAACTTTTGAAAAATCCTTGACTCCATTTTGTAGGTGTGGTGGTCCAAGTAACTTCCAAACCAGATGTAATGGCATCTTTACCTTTTCCTGTGTTGTAAGAACTTTTCCAACCAAAACCTTGCTCTTCAATTGGAGCGGCCTCAGGTTCAGGACCAACGTGAGAAGCTGGACCAGCACCATGCGTTTTACCGAAAGTATGTCCCCCAGCAATCAAAGCAACCGTTTCTTCATCGTTCATTCCCATTCTTCCGAATGTCTCGCGGATATCTTTTGCCGCCAACAATGGATCAGGATTTCCGTTAGGGCCTTCAGGATTTACGTAGATCAATCCCATTTGCACTGCAGCCAATGGATTCTCTAGTTTACGTCCCTCAGAATACCTTTTGTCTTCCATAAATTTGGTTTCAGAACCCCAATACACATTGCTTTCTGGCTCCCAAACGTCTACCCTACCAGCGCTAAATCCGATTGTAGGAAAGCCCATTGATTCCATGGCAACATTTCCGGTGAGAACCATCAAATCGGCCCAAGAAATTTTGCTACCGTATTTTTGTTTAATTGGCCATAAAAGACGACGTGCTTTATCTAAATTACCGTTATCTGGCCAGCTATTCAATGGAGCAAAGCGCTGTTGGCCGTCTCTAGAACCGCCTCTACCATCGCCAGATCTGTAAGTTCCGGCACTGTGCCACGCCATACGGATAAATAATGGACCATAATTTCCGTAATCTGCTGGCCACCAATCTTGCGATTGTGTCATAATTTTGCGCAAATCAGCCTTCAATGCTTGATAATCTAATTTTGCAAACGCCTTGCGGTAATCGAAATTCGGCCCCATTGGATCCGACAAATTCGAATTTTGGCGTAACACACTCAAATCGAGTTGATTTGGCCACCATTCTCTGTTGGTGTTTCCTTTTTTGAGGGACATTGGTGTCTCTACTGGTTTTGCAGCTTCAACATCTGGTGCCGCCGACGAATGAAAAGGACATTTACCTTTGGCAGGTTCACCTGCATGTGGTTGAGCATTTAGCTTTATTAAGCTTAAAACAAATGCTACAATAATTGCTTTCTTCATAGTTTATAAAAAATTTGTTAATTTCTGTTTGAGTATTCGAAATTACCACCTTACTTTGTTTCACAAAAACTATATTTTCAATACCAATATTGATAAAATCGATGAATATTCACCAATTCCAATACATCCTTGCACTTGCAGAAACGCGGCATTTCGAAAATGCAGCTGAAAAATGCTTCATTACACAATCTACATTGAGCACAATGATTTCAAAATTTGAAGACGAAGTGGGCATTATGGTTTTCGATCGCAAAAAGAAACCGGTAGAATTAACGTCGGAGGGAGTGATCATGATAGAACAATTAAAGAAAATTAGCAAGGAAATTGAACAACTTTCCGAAATTGCTAAAGAAATTAAAGGTGAAGTTTCAGGCGACCTTTCTATTTCCGTAATTCCTACGATTGCACCGGGTATTTTACCCCTTTTCATCAATGATTTTGCATCAAAATTCCCCAATTTAAACATTGAAGTCAAAGAAGAAACCACCGCAGAAATCATGCGTCAAATTAAATCGAGGGATTTAGACATTGGCATTGTTTCTATACCGCTGAACGATAAAGATATCCGTGAGATCCACCTTTATGATGAGCCTTTTGTATTTTTCGACACCAATTCTACAATCGCGAATAAGGTAGATGCGGCACATTTAGATGTTTCAAACATCTGCTTGTTAGACGAGGGACATTGTATGCGCGCACAAATTTTAGAACTATGCAACATGCAAACCAATCGGCTCAACAATCAAATCAACTTTAAATACAATGCTGGTTCAATTGACAGTTTAATGCGATTTGTAAAAGTAAATAAGGCATCTACATTGCTACCATATTTATCGACTATCGATTTACCAGAAACAGATCTCTGCCATATCCACCCTTTTGAACATCCCATGCCATTTAGATCCATTGGCTTGGTTGTTCATAGACATTTCGTGAAAAATATGGTTTTAGAAATGCTCAAAAAGGAAATTCTCTTGAAAATATCTCCATTAATTGAAACAACCCAATTGAAAGGCAAAATGTTAAGGCCTATATAACATCCATAAAAGCACAAAATAACAATGCCCATTGGTCGTAATTACCTTGAAAATCTGTGAATTTTGTACTACTTTTGTACAGATTGAAATACATCTTTATTTTTCTTTTATTCTTTTCTCCTCAACTTCTGTTTAGTCAAGTCAGTATCGGAACAAATGCGCCCAGCGCATCCGCAATTTTAGAGCTAAATTCGAGTTCAAAAGGTTTTTTACCACCTAGAATTGCTCTGAATAGCATTACCGATGTATCAACTATCAATTCACCCACAACCGGATTACTGATTTACAATACTGCCACAGCGGGAACAGCACCTAACAATGTTTTTCCAGGTTATTTTTATTTCGATGGAACAAAATGGCAGCATCTCTTTAATCCATCATCTAACATTGTAAAAACAACCATTCCAATCAATTCAGCATCTCCATCAGGCACTACTAGCGGAACATCGACCATTAGCAATTGGTCAACTTCTTACACTTCAATTGGGGGAACAGTCGAAATCAGAGTAAATTTCACAGCTTTTTCAGGCTCTAACAATAGCCAAGCAACGTTCAAACTATTGCGAGATGGCAATGAAATTGACAATGGAAGTTACTATCTCAATTTAGGCAACACACACACTGTAATGCCCGATTTATATGCCATTTTACCAAACGAAACCGGTTCACATACCTACGCCATTCAAATTGGAACCAATGTAATTGTTGACGTGAACGATATTGCAACAATCACAATTACCGAAACTAAATTTAACTAAATTTAACTAATGATGAAATCTTTATTCACTTTCGTTTTACTTACTGCAGCAACGCTAACAAATGCACAAGTTGGTATTGGCACAACTTCGCCAGCCGCATCTGCTCAATTAGATGTTACATCGACATCCAAAGGGTTTCTACCACCGCGTGTGGCACTGGCAAACATCAACGACGTTTCTACCATTAGCTCTCCAGCTACAGGATTATCCATTTTCAATACCGCAACTGCCGGAACAAGTCCCAATAATGTAACACCCGGATATTATTATTTCGATGGCACCAAATGGCAAAGACTTTTAAATCCCTCAGGAATTACTTTCAAAAAAACAATTTTACTCAATTCAGCAGTTCCAACATCTAGTTACTCAGGACAAGCAACTATTAGCGAATGGTCTGCTTCTTATACCGGATCTGGTGGAAATGTAGAAATCCGCGTAAATTTCACAGCATGGGTGAGCAGTAGCACCGGAACAAAAACTTTTAAATTGCTTAGAGATGGCACCGAAATTGACAATACTACGTTTTACTTCAATCAGACTAGTGTGCACACCACCATGCCAGAAATGGTTGCAATTTTATCAAATGAATCAGGTTCACATACCTATGCCGTGCAAATTGGAGCAGGCACAATTGTTGATTCTGGCGACAATTGCACCATGGTGATTACTGAGTCAAAATTCCAATAACCGTTAAAATTTATAGTTAATTCCTATCAAGCCATAAATAGGATAAACAGTACCCAATCCGGTGTAACCATCTCCATAGAAAACATTATAGCCACCGCTCAATTGAAGCAACAATTGATTGTTTGTTTTGGGCACAACGATTGAAATACCTGGCTCAAATGAACACAATTTTGAAGAAGTTGGGAGTGATGAGAACAATTCAGCATCTTCTCCATAACTTACAAAAGCGGCACCTACATTCAATTTTAAAAATGGTTGCACACTTTTATTCATTCGAAAAAATTTAGCAACCGACAATTCCGCTTCTAACGTAGACAACGCATTGGATGCCATTGCGCTTCCCAACAATGAACTACTCACAGAAAATCCCATTTGAATGCTATGATTTGAAATCTTGGAAGAACTCACATTCAAACTCAATCCATTTGTCCAATAGAAACCAACATATTTTTTCAATTTCAATCCTCCATTGAACTCATATTGTTTTTGACTAAACCCTTGAATAAAAGTTGCGAAAAACGCAAAAGAAAGTACCATTATTTTTCTCATAAAATAGCAGATTGAATCAATTTAAACGTTTGTTGTTGATTTTTTACATCATCGGCGGAGTATTCATTTCGTCCTCTTAATCGGGTGTAAACATGCAATATAGAATTCACCATAACCACATCGATACTGCTTCCATCTGCATTCTTCACTCCCCTCTTCAATAAAGCGGCACTCACAGGATCGGAGGTGCCATCTTTCGATGATTTGAAGACCATGAGCTGAATATTATTCGGAATTGTTACACCATCTTCAAGTTCTTTTCGAACCATTTGTGTCACTTCATTTAATTGCTCCAACGCCTGATATGGTCTAAATTTATACCAATATCCATTTTCGCCTTTTTCCATCGTTGTTTCTGAGTAATCCAATGCTGGACCAATTGCTGGCACCAATGTGAGTGTTTTATTCGAAGGGACAACAACGGGATCAATGAAAAACACTTTCTGCAATTTACTTAAATCGATTTTCTTTTGATGAAGCATATCTAAGACCAAAGGACAACCGGTGGATGATGCTGCGATGTGTATTTTTTGATATCCCAAAGCACTCAATCGATTAAATTCTTCAATAATTGGAGCTTGCCATTGTTCCCAAGTTCCATTTTTGAAATCAGTATAATCACGACCATGAGAACCCAATAAAACTTGAGATGTAAAAAAATCCTTTGTAATGTTTGAATACTCTTTAAATTCCTGCCATTCAAATGTGGTTGCTGAAAACCCATGAGCTAAAATAATCACAGGCGTTTCCAAGTGAGCAGTTGTTGGATTTTCATTGGCTGCAGATTGCAAATACAACTTAGGAAACAACAAACTTGAATCGTTAATTAACCGACCATCGAGATCTAAATTTTCGTTTATTGGCGGCAAAGCGCCTTCTTTCGAACATCCTGAAATGACCAAAAGAACACCAACTAATAACTGACTAATTTTATTTTGAAAGTCCATAATCATTATATAACTGAGGAATCATCAAAGATAAAATAACAAACCTATAGTTCATTCGTTTTCTCGTGAATGGTTAGAAATAATTTAAAACTCAAAAAAAATAAGTATCATTGTTAAATATTTATATCTCTCAAATGAAAAAAATACTTTTCGCATTTTTCTTAAACATACTCTTTGTTTTTTCAGCATTTTCAGCCAATGAAATCCCCTTGAATCCCAAAGGACACATTCATGATTACGCCAACAAACTCACACAGCCTCAAAAAGACACTTTGAATGCGTTGCTTAAAATGTATTATGAGCGCACAACTGCCAAAATTGCTGTGATTATTGAACAAGATTCCGACGAAGATCCATTTGATCGGTCTCTTAAATATGCCAGAACTTGGAAAGTTGGCACCAAAGATTCTAACAATGGGTTGGTCTTCTATATCAACCTGAATAAACGAAAAACACAGGTTCAAGTTGCGAATAAATTGCAGGGAAATTTGCCTGACGGTAAAGTAGGCGAAATCTTGAGAAACTATTGGGTGCCTTCAGCGAAATCTGAAAATTATTACCAAGGCATTACAAACACTGTAAAGGCTTATATGTGTGTAATTGAAGGCAAGGAACCTCCCCCAGTTATATTACCCGATGAAAAACAAATAACCAAAGAAGAAAACGGAATTTCAATTCCATTTTTCATCCATGTTATTGCTTTGATTATCATAGCTATACAAATTTACTCATTGCGCTATGACTTAAGAGGAGCTAAAAAATTATCTAAAATAGAAAAAGGAGAACTAGTTTTATGAGTTTTTCAGAAATTACATTTGTTGTTGAATTAGCAACAATTACAGGATTAGGATTTTGGGCCACCAATCTACGTAAAAAAAACAAAGCAAAATTCTTAAAATTGAATTTACACAGCGTTAAAGACTTAGCTACAAAGGATGTGGATTTAAATTTAATCAAAAGCATGCTTAAATTGGAAGAAAACGATCCTGCTTATATGAAAGAGGCTCAACTTGCGATGCTTGCAAAGCTCGGTGTTGATATTGAGGCAATGCAAAGGGAAGCAATGAGAGTTAAAAAAGAAGAGGAAGATTACGATAATGACCCCACTATTTCTGAGGAAGAGAGACTTCAACGCAGGTCAGCGAGACTTGAACAAAGAGAAAAAGCAATGAGAGATAGAGAACTCAGAGATGAACTTGAACGCACTCGCTCACAATCGGGTACATCTTCCAGCAGCGATTCCAATTCTAGCTCGGAATCAGACTCAAGCTCAGGAAGCGGTGGCGGATTTGATGGTGGTGGAGCAAGTGCAAGTTGGTAGCGAAATAAATTAAATTAATATTATCACAAAATAAAATTAAATTTGCTTTGTGAATAAACAAATCGCTACCTCCCTTTTATTTTTAATTTATTTTCATTCATCAATAGGTCAACCCCCAAATCATCCTGACGCTGTAAAAGCGACACACAAAAAAGGAAATATGTTCTTTTTTTGGGGTTGGAATAAAGAAAAATATACAACATCGGATATTCATTTTTGGGGCAAAAATTATGACTTCACATTAAATGATGTAGCCGCCAAAGACAAACAAACGCGTTTTGACCCTGAAATGTATTTTGGAATTACAAACATTACCATCCCTCAATACAACTGGCGTATTGGTTACTATTTGTCTGATAAATATCAAATTTCCGTTGGATTTGACCACATGAAATATGTCATGGTGAATGACCAACCCTCTACAATTAATGGCTATATTCACAATTCTGGAACCCAATACGATGGCGACTACAACAATCAGAACTTTACAATTGCTCAAGATTTCCTCTTGTTTGAACACACTGATGGGCTCAATTACATCAATTCCGAAATCCGCCGAAACGATGAAATCTGGGGCAACAAATATGTAGACATTAGTGTTAATGAGGGACTTGGTCTAGGAATATTATACCCCAAAACCAACTCGACATTGATGCACAACGACAGAAATGACGAATGGCATGTTTCTGGTTTTGGCATAGCTGCGGTGGGAGCACTTCAAGCCCGTTTTTTAAAATACATTTTCATTCAGTCTGAGCTAAAAGCTGGGTATATCAACATGCCCGATATTAAAACCACGAAATACAGCACCGACCACGCGTCGCAACAATTCAGCTTCTTTCAATACAACATTGTATTTGGTGCTGAATTTCCTATTTTCAAGAAATAAACCCTTCCTAATTCTTGTAAATTTTACGTCTGTAACTAATTTCTCTGAAATTAGAATAACTCAACCTTCTCTTATTAATTCTCAATAGAATAAAGATTCGATAACATTCAGTTACATTTTCTGTTTTTATTTTGGTCACATACAAAATCAAAAGTATGGGCATAAAAATAGTGAGTGAAAGGATACTTTTAAGAGAGATGGAAATTTCTGATTTAGATCATTTCCATTTTTTAGAAACCGATGAAACCATTTTGAAGTATTACGGGAATTACCCAAAAAAGAATATTCATGAAACAAGAGATTTATTGAATTCTGTCATTACCCAATATGAAAAATTCAATACTGGCAGGCTAGCGATTATTCTCAGAAACACCAATGAATATATAGGTTGGTGCGGAATAAAATACAATGCCGAACAAAGATATAACCACGCGAATTATTATGATCTTGGTTACAGACTTAAATCAGAATTCTGGGGAAAAGGATATGCCACTGAAGCGAGCAAAGCGTGTATTCAATATTGTTTTGAAAAACTTAAAATCAACAAAATTCACGCAATTGTAAATACAGAAAATAGACAATCGATCAACGTAATTGAAAAACTGGGCAAGTTCACTGTAGAAAGGTTCATTGAAAATGATTGCATTAAAAATTGGTATTGCATTTTGAATGAATCCCAAGGAATTCAAGAACAATCTGAAACAATCAATTTAAAAATACTAAAACACAAGTTTAACATTGCGGTAACGCAATAAATAAATCCAAATACAACCTTTGCATCATGACACCTAAATTAGCAGTATTGGATATGGCTGGAACTACAATCAACGATAAAGGATTGGTTCAAAAAGCTGCCATTAATTCAATGAGAGAAATCACAAACACTCAAATTACCTTAGACGATGCAAACAAAGTGATGGGTATACCAAAACAGGTTGCTTTTGAACAACTTTGTTCTGTACACGGAGCTGATTTAGAACCACAAACAATTGATGCCCTTTTGAATTATTTCAACAATGAGCTTGAACATTTATACGGCATAAGCGGCAACATTGATTTGATGCCACATACAATTGAGTTGTTTGAAGCAATGAGAAATCGTGGAACTAAAATTTATTTAAATACAGGGTTTAATAAAAAAATTGCGAGCATCATTGTAAAACAATTAAATCTTGAAACTTATATCGATGGATTTATTGCCTCTGATGAAGTCAAAAAAGGAAGACCGCATCCTGATATGATTCAACTGGCAATGAAACGAGAAAAAATTGAATATGGTCACAAGGTAATGAAAATCGGCGATACCGTAAGTGATTTATATGAAGGATTTTCAGCTGGTTGTGCATGGAATATTGGTGTATTAACCGGTGCACAAACCTATAATGAACTTTTCACAGCTCCATATACACAAATATTAAATAATCTAGAACCGGTACTAAGAATTTTCGCAAAAAAGAAATAGTATTCTATGAATTTACATACTCACACAAATTATTGTGATGGAAATTGCGACCCCGTTGAATACTACGAAAAAGCAATTGAACTAAACTGGGAATACATTGGTTTCAGCGCACATGCACCATTACCAATTCAGTGTGACTGGGATGTAGATATCAATGATGTAAATCACTATATTAATGAACTAAACTCATTAAGAAAACATTACAAAAATAAAATTCAATCATACATAGGTTGGGAAATTGATTTTTTATACGGAAGAGGATTTCCAGCGTTAGAGAATGAATACATACAAAAAGCGGATTTCTTTGTTTGTAGTATCCACTATTTACCCATATTAACAACTAACAATACAATCATTGAATACATAGAAATTGATGGCACTTTTGATGAATTTAATCGACTCTATACATATTACAATAAAAATATAACTGAGGTTTTAGATTTATACTTATTGAACCTCAATTCGATGTTAAACATTCACATTGATAAAACAAAAATCATTGGGCATATTGATAAAATTGTAATCAATGCAGAAAAATACCCGGAATTCAAACAAATTAAATCTTCATTTTACAATACCATATTTGAATTATTAAAAACTTACAGTTCAGAAAGTTTTGTTCTTGAAATAAATACTCGAGGCATTTACAATAAAAACCGCAATAACCCTTATCCTGCTTTTGAATTTATTGAATTAATCAAAGATTCAAATTTTCAAATCATGCTCAATTCTGACGCTCATCATCCTTGTGAACTCGATCAAGGCTTCGAGCAAGTAAAAAATTACTTATTCAAGAATAAGATTGAATTAAACATGATTGATCATGGATATTTTTCAAAAATCACACACTGAACATAGGCAAAATGGCAGACAAAAAATAATGATTAGTTTAATCATTGGGTGTTTGGCATTTTGTGTATATACATGTATGTATGCCATACGCAAACCATTTACGGCGTTAGTATACAATGAAACCATTTGGGGTTATGGAGTGAAATCATGGATGGTTATTACCCAATTAATCGGGTACACATTTAGCAAATTTGCAGGCATCAAATGGCTTGGTGAGCTGAAAAGTAATCATCGTCAAAAAACACTAGTTTTGATATTGCTAACTGCATCGATTCCACTTTTATTGTTGCCATTATCAAATTATAGATATTGGCCATTATGGATGTTTTTCAATGGATTTCCCTTGGGTTTAATATGGGGAATTGTTTTTTCATATGTTGAAGGACGAGATTTAACAGAGTTCATTGGAGCAATTTTGGCATGCACTTTTATATTCTCATCAGGTTTTGTTAAATCAATTGCTGTTTTTCTCCAAAATAACCACATCAAAATTGAATTAATTCCTTTTACTATCGCAATATTTGCATTCATACCAGCGATAATTCTTAGTTTTTTACTCGAAAAAATGCCAACTCCATCAACTGAAGAAATTCAAAAAAACGCACATAGAACGACATTAACAAAAACTGAACGAAAGCAACTTATACAGAAATATTTAGGATTCATTACCGCTATCATTTTATTATATGGATTTTTAACTTTAATCAGAGATGTTCGGGATAATTTTGGCGCAGAAATCATGCTTGGATTGAAAATATACAATGCTAAAAGCATAGCTGAAATAGAAACACTCGTTACAGTTTTCATGTTATTATGCATTCCATTTATTTGCAAAATAAAAAATCACTTAAATGCCATAAAAATCACATTATTAGTTACAGGTATAGGAGGAATATTCTGCATTGGGTCAACGATTTTATTCCAAAATCAACTCATTAATGGAATTGGTCTTTTACTTTTAAGTGGGAGTGGTGTTTATTTAGGATATATTTTAATCAATATTAGTGTCATGAACAGATTAATTGGATTCAATGGCACAGCAGGCAACTCAGGATTTTTAGTTTATATGGCTGATTCAGCAGGATATTTATGTTCACTTTCAATTAGTAGCATAGCCATATTCTCTCAAAAAGGAAAATTACCCTGGTTAATTTGGTATCAAGAAATCTTATTCTGGGGAGGCCTCATTGTTATAATTTTTTCAATCATCGCATTTAAACATATCAACAAATATAAATCTTTACAGTTATGAGCCATCGTCAAAAAGCCACTGTTGTTGGAGCTGGAATTTTAGGTCTAGCGGCCGCTAAAAAATTGGCGGAACTAGGATATGCAGTTACAGTTATAGAGAGATCAATAAAAGCTAAAGGTTCATCGATACGTAATTTTGGAATGGTATGGCCTATTGGCCAACATTTTGATGAACATTTAAATCTGGCATTAAAAAGCAGAGAGACATGGATTCAATTATGCAATAAAGGAAATATATGGAATAACCAATGTGGATCGATTCAACTATTCACAAATAAAATTGAATTAGAACTGGCTGAAGATTTTTATACAAAAAATATCCATGCAAGACCAGATTTGAGAATTTTAACAAAACAAGAATGCCTCGAAAAAGTTCCGAATATGAACCAACTCAATGTTATTGGAGGATTGTATAGTGCTACTGAGGTCATAGTTGAATCAAGACAAGCCATCCGTGAATTACCAGCTGTGCTTGAATTAAGTCACAACATCCAATTTGTTTGGGGGAAAACAGTAATTCACGCAACAAATGAAAAAACTATAACTTCCGATGGCACAATATTCGACAATGATATAGTATTTATCTGTAGTGGATTTGAAATAAATATATTATATCCAGAAATTTTTAATGCGGCACCAATAACGATCTCACAATTAAACATGCTTAGAAGTTTCCCAATTGATGAAAAAATTCCAGCAATTTGTGGGGGACTTAGTTTTTTACATTACAATTCATATTCTGACATTGAGAATCTAGATGAATATCGCAAATTATGTGATGTAAAATACCCGGATCAAATTAAACATGGTATACATTTGTTAGTTTCTCAAAACAATGAAAATTGTTTAACTATTGGTGATTCTCACGAATACAATATTCATAACGACCCCTTTCAAGAAAATTCGATCAATCATTATATTTTAAATTACTATAATGAATTATTTATGAATCACGATTTAGAAATTTCTCAATTTTGGATGGGAGAATATCTAAAAATGACCGACGGTAGAAGTGCATGGGCTGAAGAAATTAAACCTGGTATATTTATATTTAATGGCCCAGGTGGAGCAGGAATGACATTAGGTTTTGGGATGGCAGACGACATCATCCCCACTCTCCTTAGGTAAGAAATTATTGATAAAGACAATTTAGGATATCATCCCAAATTTCCGCAGGAATCACAGTAGATGCGTTCTCATCTTTACCGAAATCGTCCCATCGTCTCAATTGTAAACACTTATCAAGATTCTGATGTTGCCTGTAATATTCCATTTCAGTTGAAGTCAACAAACCACCCTGAACTATAAAGCTTTCTTTACTTGCTCGCGATAATTGATTCAAATATGTTGGGTCTAACGTAATTAAAAACCTTTTTGCCCAAACATGCGATAAAATTAATTCAACAACTTCGTTATTAAAGCCAAGATTCCTCAAAAATGTTGCGCCTAATTCCTCATGTTTAAAATCTTTAAAAGAATTAAACTCTAATTCAGCATGGAGTAAATGCCCTACATCGTGAAGAAAAGCAGCCGTTCTCAAATTTAATGAAGCACCATCTTTTTTTGCATGACACCAACACTGAACCGCATGTTCAATTTGGGTAACCCCTTCCCCATATTTCAGAAAACCTTGATTAAGATATAGTTGTTTAATCTGATTTATATTTTTATCCATAATAAAAAATTTAAAAAAGGGAAAGTACAATTGCACTCTCCCTAAAAATAAAACAATTACAAAAAGTTTACAAGATGAATTATTTTAAAATCCACATTTTCTCATTGATATCATCTTTTCCTCCAAATTGGCTTCCGATTGCTGCATTATAATTTGAAGCATTATTGGAACCTTCTGATGCGGGATATTTAAAACGCACAGGTATTTTATTTCCACCAGCAGAATTTCCTGTACCCGGACCACCTTCAGAAAATGCAGGAACTGATGTTCTGCGGTAATTAAAATAACCTTCCCAGCCACTATTTTGGAAAAATCCAAGATACTTTTGAGTTAAAATTTGGCTTAATCCTTGGGTATTATTTCCAGCATAAGAAACTTTAGGTTGGCTCAAATATGCTGCTTGATCAAAAGCAACTGTAAATTTATTGTAAGAACCACCATCCGTTACTTTACCGCCTGGCTTAAAGAAATAAACGTCTAAATTTCCAGTTTCAATACCATAAAACGCTTGTGCAGCTTTTATACCTTTTTCATACCAATCCTTAGCATTTTCGGTAATCCAACCTCTATTTGCAGCTTCAGCAATATTGAAACACATTTCAGTATAACCAACTAAAATTGTATTTTCGGCAGTGTAGCTGCTATAATATCTTTTACGATTATAAAATGAGAATTCACCTGGCAAATACGCAGCACCATTATCTATGCCAGCTTTAGAACTCATATCAGCTAAGTCCATATTTGAAGCAGCACCAAAAAAAGCTTGAAAATCCGTTGGCTGAATACCTGCTTTTAACTTTGCACCAGCAGGCTCTGCAATCATCATGGCTCTTGGATCTTTTAAATCGGCCAAAGTATTCAATGTAGTAGCCGACATGTTGTAACGAGTGGCATCAAAACCAAAGTTGTCTGGATTCACTGGATATTTATTGAATGTATTATTATATACAAACATTAAGTTGTCATTAGAATTTCTCAATAATGGATATGCTGAAGAATTTGAAATGATTTTATTGAATTTACCCTTGATGTCTAAGTCAGCATCAGCAGCCTTAGAACTTAATGATGTCAATACACGCAATTGTAAAGCATTGGTAGCGCGTTGCCAAGCAGACAAATCATTATTATAATAAATGTCACCAGTAAAAGCCGCCTTACCTGAAACTACTAAATTTGCCATATCTGTATTCGCTTCATCCAACCATTTTAATATTTGAATAAATATTTCCTTTTGAGAATCATATTTAGGAGTGAATGTTGAACTAGACAATGCTTCTGACATTGGCAGATCACCTACCAACATGGTCATTTTATAATATAACAATGCTCTAAAATATTTACCTAAGGCAGAGTAAGGATTCACTTTATCGTAACCTACACGAATTGCCTCTTCTTCCATTTTCATTACATTTTTCAATGTGGTATAATTCAAAGAGGCGTTATTCCAATTATACTCTTGATTACCATAATAATTATAATTACAGCAATTGTATTGGCACCAACGTGCTTCGTCGCCCCAAGGCTCTTCAAAAATCGAATTGCAAACACCATTTAAAACAAGGTCAGGTGTAACGGTTGTTGGTTTATTTGGATCCTTATCCAAATTATCTCCTTTTTGACATCCTTCAAAAATGAAAGATGATAATACTATTGCGATTGAATATAATATTGTCTTTTTCATAGAATAATTTTTAAAATACTAAGTTAATATTTACACCATATCTGCGCATTGTTGGTGTTTGTAATGCAGAATATCCAGTCATACCAGGGAATTGATCTAAATCTAAATCATCTTTACCACCAGCGAAATAAAGTACATTTCTAGCGACTAATGACACAGTAGCAGATTTGAAAGTTTTACCCATCATTTTCGCAGGCAAATTGTATGTCAATGAAATTTCTCTTAATTTAAAATACGATTTACTCATCAAATTCGCTTCATATTGTCCATAGTAACGACTAATATAATCTTGCAAATAAGTTTTTGTATCATTGTCTTTAAACGTCAATTCTGATTCATTCAGTAATTTCCCATTCACATCATAAACAGGAGTACCGCTTACAATTTGATCGCCTTCTCCGAGCCAAGACTTTGTGCCTTGATAATCATTAAAACGTGCACTACCCATTCCTTGACCATTTGCGTCTTTGATATTATCCAAAACAGTTTCTTCATTTCTACCGCCACGGAATGTTTGACGTTGAATTTGATTCACAATCATACCACCAACACGACCATCAAATTGGAATGCTAAACTGAAGTCTTTGTATTTCATTTTGTTATTTAATCCCCAAACTAAGTCAGGTAACGCATAACCTTGTAGTTTACCTTTGGCTAAAACAATTGGACGTCCACCAGCGTCATTAATGATTGTTCCATCATTTTTTCTTGCAAAAGAAGAACAGTAAATACCGTCAATTCTTTCACCAACTTTAATGACTCTATCGCCTCTGTTGTCTGAAACAAAATAATTAGAAGAAATTTCAGTAACATCGCCATAAACTGCTGTTAAATATTCAGCGTAACCAGAAAAGTTTGCTGCTGCATTCCATTCAAAATCACCAGATTTCTTGGCTTTAACGATATCGCCGTTTATCGATAATTCCCAACCTCTTCTTTGTGTTTCGATACCATTAACCAATTGGTTTGTATAACCTGTAGCTTCAGAAATTGTTCTTTGGAAAATACCAGGACCATCATTATAAATGAAATAAGTTGCATCAATACCAATTCTGTTTTTCAACACTCGCATTTCTGTACCAAATTCAATATTTGTACGAGAGAATGGTTGCAAGCCTGAGTTTGACATTGTGTTTGTAAAATTAGCCGAAGGTTTATTGTTATATAACAAAGGAGTATTATATACTGAAGAATTTGTATATGAAGGACCATTATACGGCGTGCTGTATGTAGAACCATAACCAATAGTGCTGCCTGCTGGACCGATATTAGGACTTGTTAAACCACCTTTAACTTGCGCTATAGAAGCTCTAACTTTCCAGAATGAAAAATCTTTAGATTTTAATTTTGCAAATAATTCAGTTGGGATCAATGAAGCTGATGCTGAAGGATAAACATATGAATTAGATCCTGATGGCAGAGTTGAAATATTATCCATTCTCGCCGCTAAATTCAAGTTAAATCCACTTCCACCGATATCTGCTAAGGCGTATAGCGAATTTACCGCCATATTTGAAGCAAAATTAAAAACTTTTACAGGGTTTGCACTATTAGAGAAACTATATACTTCTGGTACATTTAAATAATCTGTTGTTGCCCATGAAGAATTATATTGAAAATCACGTCGGTTACCACCCAAAGAAGCATCAATATTAATTTTACTTAACTTTTTCTTGTAGTTAAACATGAACTCATTATTCATCTCAAACATATCTCTTCTATCTTCACGGTAATCTCCTCTTCCTTCTTCACGACCATAGGGATGTGCACTAAATGGCATTTTTTCTGTTCTCAACACATTATATGTAGTTGCAGAGGTTCTAGCCATTAAATTAAGCGAAGGGGTAATTTGATAATTAAGGGAAGTATATCCATAAATATCATTTTTATAATGACCACGCAACCATTTCTCAGCCATAAACCAAGGGTTGTGATAACGCTGGTATTCTGCAAATACGCTTTGAACACCTTCTTTACCAGGCTGCCAAATCCCACGAATATCTGGTGCCATAACATCCCAATCAGCACCACCCCAAATTGTGATGTTATAAATCATTGAGTTTGGACCATAGTTAACGTCTGGAATATTAGGCGTTGACTGTCTATTGTAGTTAATGTTTGCATCCATTGTTAACTTATCGTTAAAACGAATGGTATTGCTTAAATTAAATGTTTGACTTGTTAACGATGTATTTGGCACAATTCCTTGCTGATACATATTTGAAAATGAAAATCTTACATCAGCTTTCTCACTAGAATGAGCAATACTAAAGTTGTTGTTAGTAACTGCACCCACTTGCAAGAACCTAGATAAATTATCTTTACCTCTTGCAACCCATGGCGTTGCACCGCGTGCTCCAGTTATCGGATCTACTGGGCTATCATATTGAGAAATTAATTGCCCTTCGAATTTAGGCCCCCAAACGTCATAGTCTCCATCATTTAATCCACCACCTTTGCCGTCTGTAAATGAATATTTACCATGATCACCTGGTCCGTAAAGATCTTGAACTTTAGGGATGGTTAAAAATCCTTGTTCAATCATATTACTTGAGTTAAACTCAACTGACACACCTTTTTTACTACCTTTTTTTGTAGTGATCACAATAGCGCCATTTTGCCCACGGTAACCGTAAAGTGCGGCAGCTGCAGGTCCTTTCAAAACCGTAACTTTATCGATGTCATCTGGCGCCATGTTATATGCATCAGAATTCACTGGAATACCATCTACAACAAACAATACACTTTGACCACGATTAATATCAGAGCCCCTTAATACAATTGCAGGTGACCCTAATAATTCTGCGCTTTGTCCAATTGTTAAGCCAGCTACTTTTCCTACTAAGCTGTTCATGACATTTGGTTCTTTCGCTTTGACTAAATCTGCGCCATTAACTTCTTGTAACGCAAATCCAAGTTTCTTTTTGTCCTTCTGAATACCAAGGGCAGTTACAACAACTTCATCCACTTTCAACGTGTCTGAATTTTTGTCATTTTGAGCTCCAACCGAAGTAGCTGAGGCAATCAATGCCATCGACAACCAAAGTTTGCGAGCATTTAACAATGTAATTTTTTGCATAATTTGTTTCCTAGTTTACGAAGCAAATCAACGAGAGGAAAGTTACACAAAAAACCCTTTTATATTATGAAATAATAACCAACTTTTTCATAATATTCTAAACCATTTAACTTAACCCAATGCCAACTTTGAATTAAAAATGCATAATTAGTTCGATGCATCTTCCAGGCATATAAATACCTGATCCATGTACCTTCGCTACTTCATTGAACAAATTCCTTAGGGTTATATCCAGTCTGACTTTAGACCATGTTTTAACCATTGATATGTTTAAAATCTGATAGCCATTTGTACCATTAACTCCAATTCGATTATCTGCTATATCGGCAGTAGCAAGCCTCTTTTGTTCGTTAACAAATTGAAATTCTAAATTTAATTTAAAAGATTTATTTAATGAAAATTTAACTTCTAAAAACCCATTTAACGGAGGAATTCTTCTCATAGGTTCTTGTTTGGTTTCGTTTAAACCAAAACATAAAGAACCACCACTCCGAATCCTTAAATCTTTAGATATTAATTGTATCCAATCTATAGTGCTCGTGTAAACATGACTATTTTCCGTATTTTCTTTTTGATAAACGGGATAACCCAAAATACTATCTGAATTCAATTTTATTCTAGTAATTTGACCAATTAGGTTCGTATAATTTAAATTCAATCTAAAAATTGATGTTTGTTTCGTCAACTTCCAACCAATTTCTAATGACCTCGAAAATTCAGGATCTAAATCATACTTAGGGATTTCATATCTAAAATCTACAATACCCATAGAACCCAAATCATCTAAATTTGGTGCTCTAAAACCTGTTCCTACATTTAAATATAAACCACTCCATTTTGAAATATCTATAAAATAGCCAAAATTATATATCAAAGCATTACAATTGTCTTCAATATCACCTACATTTTTATCATATAATCGAATCTTGGAATAATGAAAACGAGACCCCATGAAAAAATGACTTTGATTTAATTTTCTGTTCAGCATCAAATAACCAGATGATTGAAACATAGACGAGTTATCTGGATACAATCCTCTCTTGCTAATTTCTAAATTTGTGGATAATTCCTTATCTACTCTACTAGATTTTACAAAATCAGTATAAAGTTCTACTCCGGACGTTATATACAATTCTTTACTTAATTTAAAATCCATTTGCAAAATCCCAAAATACGTATTCACTTGATCTTTTTCAAATCGTATTACATTTGATTTGTTTTTTTGTAATCTTCTGTGTTCGTCACTGCGAATGACACCAAATGAACTATTTAAATTAACCTTGTTTAATAATATCTTGCGTTTTAAATATGTCATGTTACGAGCTTGCAAACTCATTTCATTCAATTTATATGACTCTAAAATATATTTATGATAAACAGGCACATGAGTTTGTTGTATATATTGTGAACTAAAAAGCCATTCACCGTTTTTATCTGAATATCTTAGATTGACAGAACCATTGCACTCATTAAAACCGGTAGGGGTTTGTTTTCCGATAGGTGATGGCGCAATAATATCACCAAACTTTCTAAGGGATGCACTCGCAAAATATGCTAGCTTACCGACATTGCCATCGCAGTTGTAATTTACTGATAATTCTTGAAAAGGTAAAATAGATTTGATTGTAAAGTTGTTCTCCTGATTATTTTTCTTCGAATTTAAATATTTAGGTACATGACTCATCAAAGAAACAATTCCTCCAAGAGCATCACTACCATATTGTACTGACCCCGTTCCAGTCGCAACTTCAATTGACTCTAAACCAAAAATATCAACAGTATTTAAATATTGATTTGGCCCATATCGAAATATAGAATTATTCATTCTAATTCCATCAATTAAAATCAATACTTGATTTCCAGTTAATCCGTTTATGTATGGAGAGCCACCCCCTAAATTTGTCTTTTGGACCATCAAACCAGGCAACGTAGATATTGCGTCAGGAACTGATCTACAGAACTTATTTTCATCAATTTCATTTTGTATTCGTTGAACATTCCAAGGTACTCTGCTTTCGAGTAAATCCTGCCTTAAGATAGAAATAACTACACTATCTAATTTGACAGCCTGAGATTTTAGGACAGTAAAACCTAAAATCCAAAATAAAAACAACCAACACTTCTTTAACATCGTTAATTATTCTATTCTCAAATATGCTCTCTGGGTTGCTGGCTTTATAGAATTTTCACCATGCACATACTTCCACAATATGTCATTCATTAAATCTTCATTACATTTATCTTCTTTTGATAAATCCAATTTTTCACTCATTTGCATCAACTTTGAGGTAGATTTAGATTGATTTTCCATACATATTTCATTCAAATTAACCAATGGAATAACACTAGTAAATGCGCTGTAATTTACTGTATCATTAAAACAACGCCACATTGATTTCGCTGAGGCATCATATTGACTCATAGGAGAAATACCTAAAATCAATTCAATCGTGCGCAACATTGAACTTGTTGAATAATTTGTGTGATCAATATAATTTCTTTTTACAAATCCACCGGCAACATATGCAGTTGATCGGTGGGCATCCACGTGATCTGCCCCATTTTGTGCATCATCTTCCAAGATAAATACGACAGATTTACCCCAAATTTCAGACTTCGATAAATATTCAATAAATAAACCCACGGCATAATCATTATCTGCCACATGGGCAAATGGAGTTGGTCTTCCCTTGCGAACGCCTTCAGTATGATCATTAATAAATCTTAAAGTATTTAATTGCGGAACTTGATTTAAGTGCAATAATGAGTCAAAATCTCTCCTCCACTGGCTAAATCTCGTGGTATCTTTTACTCGCTCATCCCAAGATGTATAATACGGACAAATATGATTCTCTAGCGCCGAAATGTTTGCCTTATAATCATCTGCAAATTCACCATACGATCTGTAAGATATATTATATTTTTTAGCATAATCCCATAAAAACCCTTTATTCGGTGTTGCAGCTAAAGATTGTCCTTCAAAAACATAATCACCTCCTCTTCCACCATAACTAATTGGCCAATTTTTCTCTGTGAAATCATTTGCAATTGCAGCAGTACTCCAATTATGCCCATCTGCACTCACTTCAGCATCTACATAGAAATTGTCTAACAGTACAAATTCTTTAACTAGTTTATGTTGGTTGGGCGTAATATTCTCACCAAACAACAACAAATTAGTATCTCCATTTCCTCCTGAAACATCGCTTAGCACTTGGTCATATGTTCTGTTTTCTTTAATGATATAAAAAACGTGTTCAATTGGACTTTTTCCATTTACTTTTTGAGGGATAGGATTTCCTTCCGGAATTTCCATATCTTGAGACATTTGCTCAATTCTAAATGGTGTATTAAGATATACATCATCTGTTAACGATTTCAGATTGCGCATTATAAATTCTAAATCTACTATCTGTAATGTTCCGCGAAACAATGAACCAATATATTGAACTGGTTGGTTTTTTATACCACCTTGATATTCAACTTGATTTTTCTTTGCTATAGGATTCGGACCATTAAGATTGGGCATTGAATGATTGCCTTTTCCATTGGTGATATAAATCATACCATTGACAATTAAAACTTGAGTGGGATACCATCCCGTAGAAAAAAAACCCAATGATTTTGACTCACCAACATTCTGAATATTAAAAATACAAATATTATTATTATCGGCATTTGCTATGAATAAAAGTCGATTTAAAGTATCCAATCCAAGGGCATTGGGCGTGCTACCTGTTGGTGATTCAGCATACAATGAGGTATTTAACACCTCAACAACTCTGTTCCTTAATAAATCAACCGTATGTACAGTGTTATCATTGGCACAAGCAACAAACAATTGACCATTGCGATTATCAATAATCATTTCATTGGGATTTGAACCAACCAAAATGCGACAAATAATAATATCCTTTTTTATATCATAACAAACTATGGATTTATTTCCCCATTCACTCGCCCAAATGAACTGTCTATGATGATCTAATACCAAAGAATATCCTTCAGATTTAATTTTAATACATTTCTTAACTGCTCCGTTTTCTAAATTCACTTTGTAAAGAGATGAATCTTCCTTAGTTATTACAAACAACTGCGTTTCGTCGCTTGATAAGCACATTCCTGTTGGAGAAATCCTATTGGGCCATGGTAAACCCAATACAATTTCGCTTTGGTAATTTAATTTCCCATTTTTAAATTTCAATTTTAAAATTTTATTACGATTGCCATTTGACACATAAAAGTAAGAACCACAATTAGAGAATACTCCTCCATAGAAGGTTTGATCGATAGAAAAGCTATCCGTAACACTATTGTTTTTAGTATTAATGACCATCAATGATTGATCACTTTGACCAGAATGAATCACTACAATCCATTTTTTTGAAGGGTGTAAAATCTGTTGAATCGGAAAATCGCCTAATCTTATTTGCTTTCCTGGTGGTGAAATTTTCCAGCCATTTGGTAATTTAATTGTATTCTTTTCTTTAGAATCAACTTGTGCGATTACAAAGTTTTCAGAAATGAAAACTCCGATAAATAATAAAATAATTAAAAACTGTTTCATAACCATTGGATTACTTTTGGTTGTTTAGTTTGATGTTAAATTCTTGATCCATGGGTTCGATGAGTTTTATTTCACGCCAAGGTATATCTCTATTATATTTCTTCATGGCTATTTCTGGGTTAAAAACCCGATTATCAGAAAATTCCAATTCATATGGCTCAAAATTCGGTTTATCTGTAATAAAATCACTTAACAGAGTAGAAGTTGCGTCAAATTGATTCACAGATGGAATCCCTTTTAAATGATAAATTGATCGCAAAATAGAACCAAAATTTGTATGCTTATGAGAAACAAAATTTCGTTTCACATATGGACCAACCAACATGAGCAAACTGCGATGTGCATCAATATGATCAACCCCACCTTGTGGATCATCTTCAGTAATGACAATGAGCATATTTTTCCAATATTTAGTATGTGATAAAAATTGAATCATTCTTCCTAATGCCAAATCATTGTCGGCAACATAACTTTGTTGAAACGGATATCCATCTTCTGGCCTAGGTGAAGAAGTATGATCATTTGGTAATTGAATTGTAACAATTTCAGGCATTTTGGTATTCCCGTTTAACCAAAGTTGAGTGAATTCTGTTTCAAACTGTTCTACTCTAAATTGATCCGGAATACTCGTATTGTAACCTGCATAATTTCTAGACGTTTTATTATAAATTGCCTTTGGCATTGGAAATGCTACTGGCATTGCTGTCCCGTTCAAAGTATCATACCATTCCTCTTGTACATCTGTATATTCATTTGCTTCACCGAAGTTATAAACTGAAATTTTATGACGCTCTAAGGCTTCCCATAATCCACCAATTTGATTATAATCTTCTGGATCTTGAGCTCCAGTTGTTCTCGGAAATCTCCTCCCCATTGATTTGGAGAATACCAAAAATCTGCCAACATTTGCTGAGTTTGTTTCAACATATTCATTCGGTATAGTACCCATCATCCAATGATGACCATGTATTGAAGCATCACTATCGCAATAGAAATTATCTGAAAAGCCAAATTGTGAGGCTATTTTTAGATGATTCGGTGCGATCCTCAAATTATCTAAGCCAAGAATAAATTGTTGTTTTTTCAATGTATCAAAACCATATTTCGACAACTGATCATTTGGGATTTTTAGAATTTGTTCAATGAGAAATCGCTCTGAATTGATACCAAATCTTGCTAAGGTTGAATCCCCATTTCCAGATTTTAACTGACCTAAAACCTCATCATACGTTCTATTTTCTTTGGTAATATAAACAATATGTTGAATGCCCCCAGTATCAATTTCACCAGACTTACCCATTGACTTTAATATTTCCTCATCTGTTGATTTGATTTTAATAAAGGTATTATTTTTGCAAATTTCCGACATTTGGTTCAATTTGATGTCCGAAAGTGGAATCCTTTGGATGATACCTAATTGTATATCTCCAACATAGGTTCCTTGTTTTGGTGCAACAAAACCAATACCTCCATTTGGACCTGCGCCTAAACCTCTTATTGATGTAACCAAAAGTTCATTTGTTTTTTTCAAATATTTCACCCTAGATGTTCCCCAGCCACAAGGCAAAAATCCAATACACTTATTTTTCTTTAAATCTACCACGCCAACTGCATTGTATCCGAGAAGTGCAACATAAAGTTTTTTATTTTTTGAATCTATGTCTAACCCATACGGAAAATACCCACGCTTCTTATCTAAAAATGTATTTGTAATGATTGGAATCTGACAAACTAAACGATTATTGCTTAATCTTATTACAGTTATTTGATCACTTTGCGATTGACTGATATATGCATAATCACCATTGCAAACAATTGAATTTGGGTGAGAGCCCCCTACTATCTCAATGTCATCAATAAACTCTCCAACTTTCTGCCCAGTCCTTATTTTAGCAACTACAGAATTAGTTATTACGTCTATAATCCACGCCGTCATTGATTCATCTGTGTTTACTTTACCTATCCCCGAAATGTGTCTACCGTTAATCATAACACCATTCTCAGCTTCAATTGTATTGGCTCCATATGGCGGAAAATGCAAATACAAACTATCTTTATTTTGAGGCGTAACACCCGTAACCAATGGATAGTTATAAATTCCCACATTAACGATCACAACATGTTTTCTGTCTTGTGAAATCTGCAACCCAAAAGGAATAATTCCTGTCCCAATTTTGGCTATTAGCTTTTTGGTCGATACATCAATCCTGTAAACCTCTTGCCAGGCTCTATCCAAAACCCACAGTTGATTTGAAAATGTATCCCATACCAGATCCGTTAAAAAACACTCATTGGATCCCTCTTTGTGAAAATCATTACAATCAATTTTATCAACTATGACTTTCTTCTCAATATTATAAAAAACCACAGTTCCATTGTCACCACCACTTAAGGCAATAATATTTTCAGATTTCCCAAATGCAATACCTATAAAAGTACTTTTAAATGGATTCTCTTCCGATTCTTTTCCATATTCCGGAATACGATTAATATCAAGTTTGCCGCCGGTCAATTGAACAGTTGAAATTGCGTTATTATGAACTACAACTGCTTTAGTTTCATGCGAATTTACAGCTAGTCCAAACGCTGAACGAGAAATTTCTTTGACTTGGCCCACAGGAGTAACATATCTTCCACTGGGCAATACAGAAGCCGATTGAATGTCCTTCTTACAATATTCATTTTGTCCCGGTACAACATAAATTTCATTGTTATGTTCTTTTGAAATCACCTGGCCAAACACATTCAAATGTTCTAGAATGATCCAAATTAAGATTGCTATTTTACGATTCATAAGGAGAATCAAAATAAATCGAAATCAATTCAATCAATGTTTACATAAAATAATGTTTATATTAAAAAAAAAGATTATTTTATTTCATTTGTCGATTTTAACAAAAATCTACCTTTTCAATGGGATTTAATTTTTCTATTTGATTTTGTGTAACAAATATCGCGTTAGATATCCCCTAACCCCCTCATTCTTGAAAATATTGCGCGAAAAGATAGCGCCATCAGAAGTCAATTCAAATACATACATTCCAGAAACTCCTGAAAGTTCGTAATTCACTATTTTCATGTTACCAATATGCACGCGATCAATCTCTTGACCCATACTATTGCGAACAATTAACAC
>JACCDW010894654.1_pt1 | contig 26174 bp, 22 predicted proteins | sample 7449781 | NCBI WGS metagenome assembly JACCDW01 (sample SAMN15323449, study PRJNA562643) | freshwater metagenome | isolation source: river surface water | place: USA:Blue River Watershed | collected 2017-08-18
AGTAACAGCGAATACTTACCCCAGCTGGGGAGCCAAGATTCAATTCGATTATCTCTTGGCTCAGGCACTTCCAGAAGGTGGTTTTCAAGGGCTACCTATCTCAACAACTGGGATAAGTGACCACTTACCGCTATCCGCCGAAATCTTCGAATAGCACTTTTTTTGGCAGCGATTAACCTAAGGGCATGACCAATGAAGCAAAATGCCCATACTCAGTTAATGCAGGTAGCAAACTCAACACAGAAGGTACTTACAACACTGATTGGTGGCCTAATCAGTTAGACCTATCTGTACTACGTCAGAATTCACCTGCATCCGATCCCATGGATCAAGGCTTTGATTATGCAAAGGAGTTTAAGAAGCTCAATCTCAAAGCTGTGCAGAAAGATATTGAAAAATTAATGACGACATCACAAGTGTGGTGGCCAGCAGATTATGGACATTACGGTCCATTCTTCATTCGTATGGCGTGGCACAGCGCTGGAACGTATCGCACTGCAGATGGACGAGGCGGTGGCGGTGCAGGTCTACAACGTTTTGCTCCTCTCAACTCATGGCCAGATAACGTCAACCTTGATAAAGCGCGACGACTTTTATGGCCAATCAAGAAGAAGTATGGAAAGAAAATTTCTTGGGCTGATCTCATGATTCTTGCTGGAAACTGCGCGCTGGAATCTATGGGGCTTAAGACCTTCGGATTTGGCGGAGGCCGCGTCGATGTTTGGGAACCAGATAACACTTACTGGGGCAAAGAATCTGAATGGCTGAAGAACGAGCGCTACAAGGGTGATCGCGAATTAGAGAATCCACTCGCGGCAGTCCAAATGGGTTTGATTTACGTGAATCCTGAAGGACCAGATGGAAAGCCTGATGTCTTGGCATCTGCACGCGACATTCGTGAAACTTTTGCACGCATGGCAATGAATGACGAAGAAACAGTCGCACTTATTGCTGGTGGCCACACCTTTGGTAAAGCACATGGAGCAGCTGACCCTGGCAAATATGTTGGCGCTGAACCAGAAGGTGCGGCGATTGAAGAGATGGGTCTTGGGTGGAAGAACACCTACGGAAAAGGTAACGGTGCCGAAACTATCTCTAGCGGCTTAGAAGGCGCATGGACTCCTACTCCGATTAAGTGGGATAACACATACTTTAAGACCCTCTTTAAATATGAATGGAAGCAGACGAAGTCTCCTGCAGGTGCTACTCAATGGATTCCAACAGATGAATCTGCCGCAAAGGCAGTTCCAGATGCACACATCGCTGGAAAGACTCATGCGCCCGTCATGTTCACAACAGATCTGGCTCTGCGCATGGATCCTGCATACGAAAAGATCTCACGTCGCTTTGCAGAAGATCTTGACGCATTTGCAGATGCTTTCTCTCGCGCGTGGTTCAAACTCACACACCGTGACATGGGTCCAATTGCACGTTATCTCGGACCACTCGTTCCAAAAGAACAACTCATTTGGCAAGATCCACTTCCAGCTCGCCCTAAGCAGGTAATCGGTAAATCTGAAATAGAACTTCTTAAGAAGCGTATTTCAGCCAGTGGTCTGACTGTGCAACAGATGGTTGCTACAGCGTGGGCATCGGCATCAACGTTCCGAGGAACAGATAAGCGTGGTGGTGCAAACGGTGCGCGTATTCGCCTTGAGCCACAACGTAATTGGGAAGCCAACAATCCAAAGGAGCTCAAGAAAGTTCTAGCAGTTCTTGAGAAGATTCAAGTCAACTTCAATAAGAAGTCAGCGAAGAAGGTTTCACTTGCTGACCTAATTGTTCTGGCTGGCTGTGTTGGTGTAGAGATTGCCGCAAAGAACGCTGGCGCCAAGGTCAAAGTTCCATTTAAACCAGGTCGCACAGATGCAACTCAAGAACAGACTGATATTGCATCGTTCTCTGTACTAGAACCAACAGCAGATGGATTCCGCAACTACATCAGTAAATCTGATAATCGACCAGCTGAAATTCCATTGGTTGATAAGGCTGCGCTCCTTACCTTAACTCCGCCAGAGTTGGTGGTCTTGCTCGGAGGCCTACGTGTTATTGGCGCAAACTTCGATGGTTCAAATACTGGAGTATTGACGAAGAAGAAAGGAGCGTTGACCACCGACTTCTTCACCAACATCCTTGATATCAGCTACGAATGGGCTCCTGCCTCAGATGGCCTCTACAACGCTCATGATCGCAAGACCGGAAAGGTTAAGTGGAGCGCATCTCGCGCTGACTTAGTAATCGGTTCAAACTCAGAGCTTCGTGCACTTGCAGAGGTATATGCCAGCGATGATGCCGAGAAGAAGTTTGTTCAAGACTTTGTTGATGCATGGAACAAAGTCATGACGCTCGATCTTTTCTAGATCTAAAGGCTCTTTAGTAATAACAGATCGACGAGTTGCTCCTCAGTTAAGAGGTCAGCTCGTCGGTCTGTTTTATTTGTAGGAACATAATGGAATGCAGCAGAGACGGAGCCAACCGGAATTCGTTGCAGCTTCGCCCAAGCCAATCGATAGACAGCCAATTGCACAGCTGCAGATTTTCCGAGCTCCTTTGATCCGGTCTTCCAATCGATTACTTCAAAACCTGCCTCTGTTTTATAGACGGCATCGATTCGTCCACGTACCAAGATTCCTGCAATTACAGTTTCAAAGGGAACTTCCACTGCATAGGGCTCGCGATTAGCCCAATCGGATGCCAACCACTTCTCTTTTAGTTCTTCGAGTTTCTGATCTTCAGCTAAAGGTGTGAGAAGATCAAAATCTTCGTCATCAAAGAGCGTTCCTGCATTGAAATGGCTTTCAATCCAGACGTGAAAGGCAGTTCCACGATGTGAAAATTCATCGAGCGCCCGTGGCATAGGTCTGCGAATATTTTCTGCAAGCGTTGCGGCATCTTCATGGAGCGCAATAAGCGTTGAGGTCGAGATGCGAGGAGGGATTGGAACATCTCGCGCTCCGAGTCGATACTCCTCGTATTCAGCAACAATGGCCCGTGCATCGGCAAACCAACCTGATTCATCATCAGCGACTTCAGATAAATTGAGAACCGGAGCGGTTTCAACGAGCGACATTGTGCGTTCAAATACTGTCCGTTGTTCGCCAAGAAAATCTTGTGGCCAGAGCGCAGTAATCTCAATCTTTTCAGCGGGGTTACGTTCCCCATCAACTGGCGCTGTCGCGCTAGCAAGAACCGTACCCACCTTTGAGGCAACTTCTTCTACTTTCGTGTAAATCACTGATGGCGCCACAGGTTTTACTCCATCGCGCCAATATGAGGTAGAGCAGAAAAGGTGGGTGCGCGCTCGTGTCATTGCCACGTAACCCAAACGAATTTCTTCTCGCTCTTTATAGGTAACGCACTCTGATGCAAAATTTTCAATTGCTGACTTGGCTTGCGCATTTGTGGTTGCTGCGCCCCACGAAAAATGAGGCAACAATTCGCCATCGCCACGCAGAGCGAATGGAATGTGTCTTTCATTGGTGAGCCAATTATCCGGATCAGATTTATTGGCGCCCGGAAAAGTACCGTGTGCAAGTCCGGGAACCGCTACTACATCCCATTCGGCGCCCTTTGCCATGTGGATAGTTAAAATTTGAACAACCGAAGAATCAACTTCTGGGCTTCCGGCTTTAAGACCGCCTTCTTCTTCGCTTGCGATATCTAACCACTGCAAGAAAGATGAGAGCGATCCACCGCTACGTGCGAACTTTGCGGCTTCATCCATAAAGCGATCTAGGTGTCGTCGCCCATGAGTACCGCCATCACGTAACATGACTTCAGCTTCTAAGTTCAGATATCGCTCGATCTCGCTCACTAAATCAGTAAGAGGAGCAGCAGCACGTGCACGTAATCTGCGCAGATCGGCTGCAAAGGAAGTCAGTCGGCGGTATCCAGTTTCAGAGAAAAGACGTTGGTCGCATTTTTCAATTTCATCTAGGGCATCAATAACGCTTCCGATAAATTGATCATCTGCCTCGGCAGAGTCGGGATTTCCAGCGACAATATTTTTGACAATACTGCGAATATCAGTGCTAATTTTTTCTGATCTGTTTCGGGCAAAACGACCGAGGGCTGCAATATCGCGTGCGCCTAGATTTAAACGTGCGCCTGCAAGATGTCGCATCAAAGAAGCACCAGCATCCGGATCGTTAATAACTTTAAGCATCGCTACAAGATCTGCAATTTCGGGAACGTGAACTAAGCCACCAAGTCCAAGTACCTCAGATGGAATGCCCGCTTGGGCAAGTGCGCTTTGAATATATGGAATCTGTGAGCGTTTGCGAACTAAGACCGAGAAAGTTTTTGGCGCTTTGCTCTTTACAACCAAGCGCTCTGGGTTATTCCATAAAGGTGCAAAATATTCAGCAATTGCAGCGCTCTCTGCTTCGAGATTCTCAAAAATTCCACAGGTGAGATCTCCTGGCCCGGCGCCATCGCGTGGTTTGAGCCGCTCGACTTTAAGGCTCTCTAGCTGTCTCACTGAATCTGAAATCTCATTGGCAAGATCAAGGATTGCCCGGTCATTTCGATATGTAGTCAGGAGTTCATAGACATTTTTACCGGTAGCTCCCGGCGATTTGGGAAAGTTCTTATTAAAGGCTCCAATTGTTCCAGCGGATGCGCCGCGCCATGTATAGATTGATTGGCAAGGATCACCAACAGCCGTTACAGGGTGTCCACTACCAAAGAGCGCCGCCAACATTCGAACTTGCGATTGCGACGTATCTTGATACTCATCGAGGAGAACGACTGGATATTTACTTCGCTCCAAAACACCAACATCCGGAAAGTTGACTGCGATATCTGCGGCAAGTGCGATTTGGTCATCGTAGGAAAGTTCGCCTGATTGACGGCGGGATTCAATAAATGCGCGCACCATCGGCAACATGGCAATCCGTTGATTTAAGACCTTGGCAACTCGACGAGTTTCTTCATTGGTCGCACCTGTCATCTGAGAAAGTTGGGTAAGAACTTCCTCATCAGCAGCTTGAATCGCATCGAGTGAAACCCGGTGTTCAATCACCATCGAGGTCAGGCCGAGTAAATCCTTTACTACTGTGCTCACTGCATCATCAGTGGCAAATGTTCCGTTATCCCATTCACGTACCAATGTATTGGCTGACATCCAAAGCGCTGCTTCTCCAAGAGGTTGTACATCAGCATCGATTCCGTAGCGGATGGCATGTTCGCTCAGCAGTCGCCCGGCATAGGAGTGATAGGTAGTTACAGCGGTCTCTAAAGTGGAGAAAGTGCGCTCGATCCCTAACTTATCTTGCGCTTGTTGAAATTGACGAAGCCGTTTGCGGATTCGAGTATTGAGTTCGCCAGCTGCTTTGCGCGTGAAGGTAAGGCCCAAAATCTGATCAGGGCGGACAAAATTATTGGCAACGAGATAGACCACGCGCGCTGCCATCGTTTCAGTCTTTCCAGATCCCGCGCCAGCGATGACAACTGCTGGTTCGAGTGGATTTTGCTCGATAGAAATGATGGTTCGTTGTTCTTTACTGGGAAGATAAAAGTCTGGATCAACGGTCATGATCATTTCAGCGATGCGATCTGGGCTGTATATCTCTTTCATTGATGCACCGCCCTTCCTTCGAGGTGGAGCGGACACACCGGTTTGACGTTACATCTGCTGCATAGATCGCTCTTACGCGCTACAAATGTTGAACCAGACATGCCTTCAGCAATCGTTGCAATTGTTTCTTGAATTTCGGCTACATCGATTGGCGCACGTTCTCGGGTGGTTACCTTTTGAGTGTTATTTGCTAAGAAGACGAGTTCAGAGCCAGATACTTCTGTACCGTGCAGCTTTCCGGCAAAACCATCGAGTATCACTCCGAGTTGGTAGCAGGCTAACTGTAAATTTTCAGCAGCATCATTCTTGGAGATGACATTCTTGCCAGTTTTAAAGTCGATGATGTAGTACTTGCCGTCGCTATCAACTTCTATGCGATCAACGCTTCCTTTGATGGTAGCTCTTCCAACATTGATGGTAAATCCGAGTTCGACGCCTGCAATGGTGCGCTTTGATTCGCGGTGATACTGTGCAAAACGCTCGAGCATTCTTTTGGCGCGCGCAAGAGATGCTGCGCTAATCCAGCCTTGGCTATCGTCAATGAGCGGCCAGGCTGCAATTAGCTTCTCTTGTAATTGCGCATCAGTGATTTCTGGTTCTTCCACTTTGATGCGAGCAAATTCGTGGATTACCGAGCCTAAGAGTTGTGCGGTGGAATCACCATTAGTTCCACCGCTCTTTTCGAGGAACCATTTCAGGCCACAATCTGTAAAACTTTCTGCTGAAGATGGTGATACCGGCACCTGTGACTGAGGGTCAACTACAGGGACTTCGGTAGATAGCGGTGTAGCTCCTAGCCACTCTTCTGGTTTAGCTTGGTAGATACCGTGTGAAGCTAACGTCTTAAGCAGCGCCGCCGCATTTTTATCTTGCTTCAGATTCACTTCGCGGCGAAGGGTAGCTACTAAAGCCGCTGCGGTAAGCGGACGTGGTGCATGACGAGTTAACTCGCTAAGTTGAAATCTTTCAGAGAATTCTTCAAAGAAGATTGATGGAGAATCGTCTTCGCGCGAAATTGCAGTGACAACCAATGACTCACTAGCCCTCGAAGTAGCAACGTGAAAGAGTCGAGCTTCGTCTTGTAGAAGCGATTGCGCAGCAATGGCGTTAAGTGCTGTTTCTGCTAATTCATCACCATGGCGAACTCGCTCTACTAAGCGTTCGGCGCCTAGTAGAGAGCTGCGCTGTTTGAGATTTGGCCACGCGCCTTCTTGGACGCCGGCAACTGCCACATATCGCCACTGTCGCCCCTTGGCAGAATGAACAGTGAGTATCTCTACAACATCAGGACGAACACCGCGAGATGTAATCAAGTCAGCAACGATTGTTTCGTGAGAGATTTCTTGCAAGAAGATATCTGGAGCAGTTCCTGGAAAACGCTCAATGTGGCGAGCTGCTGAATCAAAGAGTTGAATCATCGCGTCTAAATCACGATCAGCTTGCGCACCACGTGAACCGCCGCGAAGCGCCGCGGCTTTCCATGCATCAGCTAATTTAGTTCCGTCACTGGTCGTGGCGTTATTCCAGATCGCCCACAGTAAATCGTGAATTGTTGCGCTCTTCTTTGCCAGCGCCTTCTTTGCTGCACTTAATAGATGATGAATACGTAAGAGCTCAGCGGAGTCTTCAATTGCAATATCACCTGTAGTTATTGCATCAAGTATGAGTTGTGTACCGGTGCGTTTATCGTTGGCCTCATCGCGCGCCGCCAAGAGCGCAGCTCGAGTACGTCGAAGCGAAACAGAGGTGGCTCCCCCAAATTCGCTGGTCAATAATTTTTCAGCTATTTCCAAATTAAGCGTTTGCGCACCTGTGGCAACGCGGGCAAGCAGCAGAAAAGGAGCGATCGCAGCGTTATTGGCGAGCGCTTCGATATCTGCCGCTATTGGAATTCCCACCTGAGAGAAAGCGCGACGAATACTTGCCCCTGTTTGTCCGTGTGAACGAAGAATTACCGCCATCTCTGAATATGGAACCGCATGCATTAAATGAGCGCGCTTAAATAGGTAGGCGATGTACTGTGCTTCTTCGGATTCGCTAGCGAAGAGCGCTGCGCTATTCGTTGGTGTTCCTCGAAAGTTTTCAGTGAAGGTAATCTCGTGCGCTCCAGCGCTGCGATAGTGATCTAGCGCTGCTGGAACGCCTTCGGGATCTGCGCCACGGAAACGTCCTACAGCGCTAGCGGGATCAGCCACAATGACCAGATCTTGTGGCGCAATCAGGTGTAAGAGCGCCCGTTGCGCAGGATCGCTCTCTTGAAACTCATCGACGATAATTGTTGTAAATCGCTTTTGAACTTCTGCAAGTAAAGGTGGATTATCCTGGAGATGGTTAATCGCGCTATTGATGATTTCAGATGGATCAATGCGCAATTTGGCATCTGCCGAACTCATCTCCTGTAGCGCCATGGCGCCGAGATAGCGCTGCCAAAAATTTGCGGCGGCGGGCCAATACTTTTCGCCTAGTTGCTGTCCTCGTTCAGCCAACTTTTTGGGATTTAAACCGCGTTCGTTAGCGCGCATAATGAGATCGCGGAGTTCGCGAATAAATCCTTGGGTTGCTAGCGGATTGCCCAGTGATTCTGGCGTCGGATGCAAATCTGCCGGCCAATTAATCGAACCTGCTTCGATATCCCCTTGGAGAAGTTGTGCAATAAAAGATTCTTGTTCAGCGCCGGATATGAGAACTAAATCTCGAGTCTGATTTGTTGTGCGCATTTTGAAGATTGAATAAGCAAGTGAATGGAAGGTGCGTGCTAAGGGTTCGTACGCAGTCTTACCGGCGCGAGTAACAATGGCATCGCGAAGTTCGGCAGCGCGTTCGCGTCCATAAGTAAGTAGGAGAATCGAATCTGGTGACTGGCCGGAGTCGATTCGTGAGAGAGCAGCGTCAACCAGCGTTCTTGTTTTTCCGGTTCCGGTTGCTCCCGAAATAATAAGAGGCGAGCCTCGGTGAGCGGCAGCTTCTCTCTGTTGAGCGCTCAGTACCAGTTCTGGAGCAGCGCCAACGGCTCTAACGAGGCGAAGCTGGGATGAGGTCACGGTTCGTATTCAACCCTAACCCAGTGACATCAAGAGGGATTAGCTCTGATTGTTCTTCTTTGCTCGTGAAGTTGCACGGGCGCGTTCTGCGCCATCGAGGGTTACTTTGCGAATACGCACCACGGCCGGGGTCACTTCCACACATTCGTCTTCGCGACAGAATTCAAGAGCCCCTTCCATATTGAGTTTCTTCGGCGGAATCAATTTCTCTGCTTCATCTGAACCAGAGGCGCGCATATTTGTGAGCTTCTTTTCGCGCACGCAATTCACATCCATATCTTCAGAACGTGAATTTTCACCGATCACCATACCCTCGTAAACCTCGTCGCCGGGTTCAACAAAGATAGTTCCACGCTCTTGAATGCCAGCCAACGCATATGCCGTGACTGCACCCATGCGATCTGAAACAAGCGAACCTGTTGCGCGAGTGCGCAATTCACCAAACCAAGGTTCATAAGAATCAAAGACGTGGTGCAACATACCTGTTCCACGAGTTTCAGTAAGAAATTCCGTACGGAATCCAATTAAGCCACGTGATGGAACTTTGTAATCAAGTCGAATCCAACCAGTGCCATGGTTCACCATCTGCTCCATGCGTCCCTTACGTAAGGCCATTAATTGTGTGAGTACTCCCAGATATTCTTCGGGAGCATCAATCGATAGACGCTCCATCGGTTCGTGGAGTTTTCCATCAATCGTTTTGGTAACAACTTGTGGTTTACCGACGGTAAGTTCAAAACCTTCACGCTTCATGATTTCTACGAGAACTGCTAGCTGAAGTTCACCACGTCCCTGAACTTCCCAAGTGTCAGGACGTTCGGTATTGAGAACGCGAAGCGAGACGTTGCCAACCAACTCTTTATCAAGGCGATCTTTCACTTGGCGCGCTGTAAGAAGCTTGCCGCTCTTACCTGCGAGAGGTGAAGTGTTAATACCGATGGTCATCGAGATTGATGGTTCATCAACTGTAATAAGTGGCAGCGCATGTGGATTCTCTAGATCCGCCAGAGTTTCACCCAAGGTGATGGTTTCGATTCCAGCAACCGCGATGATGTCGCCCGGATGAGCTTCTAGTGCAGGTACTCGCTCTAGGCCTTCGGTCATTAATAATTCAGAGATCTTTACCCGCTCTTGCGTTCCATCGGTCTTCATCCACACAACGCTGGAACCTTTTTTAATCACGCCTTCATGAACACGGCACAACGCAAGGCGGCCAAGGAATGGAGATGAGTCAAGGTTTGTTACATGTGCTTGTAGCGGTGCACCTTCGTGATACACCGGCGCTGGAATCGCAGAAAAGATTGTGTCGAAGAGAACGTCGAGATTTGACTCTTCTGGCATGCCGCCATCTGCTGGGCGAGTAAGTGATGCACGTCCGGCTTTTGCAGATGCGTACACAACAGGAAAATCAATCTGATCTTCGTTGGCATCAAGATCCAAGAAGAGCTCATAAGCCTCGTCGACTACTTCTGCGATTCGTGAATCTGGACGATCTACTTTGTTGATGAGCAGAATAACTGGCAGATTCTTCTGCAGCGCTTTGCGCAGCACGAAACGAGTTTGTGGCAGTGGACCTTCAGATGCATCCACTAACAAGATAACGCCGTCAACCATTTCCAGGCCGCGTTCAACTTCTCCACCAAAATCTGCGTGGCCAGGAGTGTCGATAATGTTGATGATGGTGTCACCGCGCTTTACAGCGGTGTTCTTAGCAAGAATAGTGATGCCTTTTTCGCGTTCGAGGTCCATCGAATCCATCATGCGATCTTGGCCCTCTTCTTGCTTCTTATGGGCTGCGAATGCGCCGGATTGCCACAACATCGCATCAACGAGCGTGGTTTTTCCGTGGTCAACGTGAGCGATGATCGCCACGTTGCGCAGGTTGTCGCGGGTCTTCTTAGGAAGGTCTTTTAGGTGTGCCGGTGTCTTAGACATTGAATCTGAACTCCACTACGTCTCCGTCTTGCATGATGTATTCCTTGCCTTCCATACGCACTTTGCCCTTAGCTTTCGCTTCGACCATAGAGCCCGCTTCTACCAAATCGGCAAAAGAAACGATTTCAGCTTTAATGAAACCCTTTTGGAAATCTGTATGTATAACGCCCGCTGCTTGTGGAGCAGTATCGCCCTTGTGAATAGTCCAAGCGCGCGCTTCCTTTGGTCCAGCAGTTAAATAAGTTTGTAAACCTAAAGTTGCAAATCCAACTCGTGCAAGTGTTGCAAGCCCTGGCTCTTTCAGACCAATCGCTTGCAAGAGTTCGAGCGCATCTTCATCAGGAAGTTCGGCGAGTTCTGCTTCAGTTTTAGCGTCAAGAAAGATCGCTTCTGCTGGTGCAACTAAAGCAGATAACTTGGCGCGAAGAGCCTCATCGGCGAGTTCGGCGGCATCAACATTAAAGACATAAAGGAATGGTTTCGCTGTCAGCAGGTGAAGTTCGTGAAGGAGTGAAATATCAATCTTCGATTGCGATAGTGGCTTTCCAGATTGCAACCATTCATTAGCTGCTTTCACAGCTTCGAGTACCGGCGCTTTCTCTTTTGCTACTCGGGCCTCTTTTTCAAGCCGCGGAATAGCCTTTTCAATAGTCTGTAAATCAGCGAGCGCGAGTTCGGTGTTGATTGTCTCGATATCGCTCGACGGATCAATTCGTCCATCAACGTGGACTACATCGCCATCGTTAAAGACGCGGATTACTTGGCAGATGGCATCGGTTTCGCGGATGTTGGCGAGAAATTTATTACCGAGGCCGGCGCCTTCAGATGCGCCCTTGACGATACCTGCGATATCCACGAAAGAGAGCGCTGCCGGAAGAATCTTCTCGGAAGAGAAAATCTCTGCGAGCTTTGCCAGGCGCTCATCAGGAACGCCCACGACGCCTACATTGGGCTCGATTGTGGCGAAGGGATAGTTGGCTGCCAGGACATTGTTCTTAGTGAGCGCATTAAAGAGGGTCGACTTTCCGACATTCGGCAGTCCGACAATTCCAATAGAGAGGCTCATAAGTAGGACAGCCTACGCGGGATTGTCAGCGCCTCCTGCCACGATTGCCCCATGTCCAGCGCACTCGTGACCTTAATAACTCTGATTTGTGGCCTATTTATTGGCCTTGCCCTCGGTATCTGGATTTCAAAGATTAAATCCAGTTCTACAGGTGGATCATCCGAAAAACTCGCACAAGAACTCAACGATGTGCGCGTTCTTCTTAAAGCATCAGAAGAACGACTCAAAGCGGCAGAAGAGAAATCGCAATCTGATGTAAAGATTGCAACACAGCTTGAGGAAATGAAGACAACTGTCGAACGAATGCGCGTGCAGGCACAAGATGCTGCTGAAAAAAGAATTGCTTCTGAAACCCAACTATTCGGCACTATTGATGAGATGCGTAAAGCCTCCACATCATTCTTTGACGAAACCAAGAAGATTGCTGGCGCGCTTGCCAGCTCACAGACTCGCGGCAAGTTTGGCGAGGCACAGTTGCAGCTACTTCTTGAACAAGCAGGTCTGCGCGAAGGCCACGAGTACCAGGCACAACGATCAACTACAGATGCTGATTCATCTGGTATTCCAGATATCACTGTCGCAATGCCAGGTGGTTCAAAGCTCTTCATCGACTCTAAATTTCCCTTTGACCGCTTTCTCGAAGCCTTTGCCACCGAAGATCAGGATCAGCGCGATGAACTTCTAGCTGCTCACACCAAAGATTTACTGAAGCACGTTGATGCTCTGGCAAAGCGTGGATATCACAAATCTCAGGGCTCTCCAGATTTTGTTGTTCTCTTCCTTCCCTTCGAAACTCTCCTTGCCGAATCACTTCGTATCGATCCCACACTTCTCGAAAAGTCCTTCAAAGTTGGGGTGACCTTAGCTACGCCAACTTCAATGATGGCGCTGCTTCGCACAGTTGGCCATATCTTTACCCGAAATCAACTCGCAGAAAATGCCGATGACATCACTAAAGTTGCTGGCACCTTCCTGAAAAACCTCACTCTCTTACATAGCAAAATTGTGGCTGTTGGAAAGGCGATTAACTCGACATCTAAAGCCTATGAAGATCTTGTTCCAACAGCAGAAAAGACTGTGCTAGCTCCCGCACGACGCATCCATAAGTTGGGCGTTACTGGTGATAAAGATAAACTTGCAATCGAATACCCTGAACCACCAGCGAGTGTTCGCGAACTCAACAACCCTGAGTTAGATGGCGATGATGGATATATCGATGTAGAAGTTGTAGAGGAGCGTTAAATGGCTGCAGCAATCAAAAAGCCTGCAATTCCAGGTCCAGGGCTAAAGAAGCAAGGCGTTGTTGTTCTGCAATCCTTCTTTATATTCCTTCTTGTCGCTCTTGAAATCTGGATTCGTGGTGGCGCTGGAATTCTCTCTGGCCTCACACTATTCCTCGTCACTTATGGTGGCGTGGCCTATGGTCGCGCTGGTACTCGATATGTCTCTGCAGTTACTCCACCTCTTGCTTATGCCGCAACAGTGCTTTTCGTAACTATCCTGGATGACGGCCTTCGCCCATCTCGTGTTGGAATCGATTTCCTCGCAGCCCTTGCCAGCGTTGCACCTTATCTACTTGTAAGCGCGCTCTATGGTTGGTTTATGTTCTTTAACGAAAAAGCAAAGAACCGTCCATCAAAGCGTTTACAGAGCGCTCCAGAAGTTCGCTAAAACCTTCACCGTCTCTGCTGGTTGATCCTCATTAGGGCAATGGCCTGCGTTTCTTATTACCGTTAGAGGTGCGCTCAAATCCTTCGCCATCTGATCTTGCATCGCTAACGGCCACGCATCGTCATTTTCGCCATAAATAACGTGAATAGGGATCTTGGTTGCGATCAGTTCTGTAATAAGTGGCTGAACACTCTTGAGATGAATCGCCATCTCTTTTGTCGAGCGTCGATCGCTGGCCTTCCATCTCTTCTTATACGTTTCATAACGAGGAAGGCCGCGATCTGATTCTTCTTTATATTTATTCCACGACTCTTCCATGGTCATGGTCTCCATAATGTGAACCGTGGCATCAAGATCAGGTTTGTTAGGAATCCAATGCGGACCGCTACAAAAAAGCGTCAAGGATGACCAGTAGTCAGGAGCATCTACAGCTGCCTGTTGCGCAATCAAGCCACCGAAAGAATGGCCAAATAGATGAGGATTCTTAAAACCATGGCGCTGAGCAAGTTCTACTGCGTCGCGAGCTAGTGATTTCATCGAGTAAGCATCTGTACGGTTGCTATGTGCAGATTCGTGCTGACCGCGATTATCAAAGGTCAGAACTCGATATCCCTTCTCGGCAAGAAGGGGGCCGACAACTTCAAAATCTTCCTTGCTTCCGGTAAATCCATGGATTAACACTGCATCTGCAATGCGTTCTTGTGGCTCGTATAAATCTACGGCTAAAAGTTCGCCCTGGATTTCGACGAAGGTTGGCATCGCTACGCCTTCTTGAGGTCTGCGCGGAGCTCCTTGGGTAGTGCAAAGAGCAGTGTTTCTTCGGTTGCGCGTACTTCTTCAACATCGCCATAGCCGCGCGAAGCCAAATTCTTCAGAAGATCATCAACCAAAATTTCTGGGACAGATGCACCACTTGTGACGCCGATGATGTCAACGTTCTCAAACCACTCATCTTTAACTTCTGCTGCATAGTCAACGAGATAGGCAGCTTGGGCGCCGTATTCAAGAGCAACTTCTACGAGGCGAACAGAGTTTGAAGAGTTGGTTGATCCCACAACAATGACCAAATCAGCTTGTGGCGCAATTGCCTTGATTGCTTCTTGGCGATTCTGTGTTGCATAACAGATGTCATCTGACGGTGGGTTAGCGATTTCTGGAAAACGCTCCTTTAGGATCGCCACAGATTGCATGGTCTCATCGACCGAGAGTGTGGTCTGTGTCAGCCAGACTAATTTCTTTCCAGGCGTTGGTTGGATTGTGCGCGCTTCATCGAGGCCATCGACTACGCGAACCTTGTCGGGCGCCTCACCTGCTGTGCCTTCTACCTCTTCGTGACCGTTGTGGCCAATGAGCAAAATTTCAGTTTCGTCATCAGCAAATCTCTTCACTTCGTTATGAACCTTGGTCACCAATGGACACGTAGCATCGATGGTCTTGAGATTACGGCGGGCCGCTTCTTCATGAACTGCTGGTGATACGCCATGTGCTGAAAAGACAACGGTTGCGCCTTCTGGAATCTCATCAGTTTCATTAACAAAAATAACGCCGCGTTTTTCGAGGGTCTGCACCACATGCTTGTTATGGACAATCTCTTTACGTACATAGATGGGAGCGCCGTAGAGTTCGAGTGACTTTTCGACTGTGATGACTGCCCGGTCAACGCCTGCGCAGTATCCGCGCGGCGCAGCTAGGAGAACTCTCTTGCTCATGTCGGTCAGTCTATTAGGCTCGCGCTATGTTCGAAACTTCTAGCGAATCCCCCGCCCCAGTGCGGGTGGTCTCTGAAGCAATTAAGGAATATATCGATCGATTAGGCCCTATTTGGATTGAGGGCGAAATTTCAGAACTCAATGAACGCAGCGGCGGAATGGCCTTTATGCGACTGCGCGACACATCCGCTGATATGAGCATCTCAGTCATGTGTTACAAATCAGTATTGGCAACTGCACAACCGCTTCCGGCAAATGCACGAGTAGTTATCTATGCCAAACCTTCGTGGTTTACCAAAAATGGTTCTCTTACTTTGTCAGCAAAGGAGATCCGCCAGGTAGGAGTCGGTGAACTCTTGGCACGACTTGAAGCTCTCAAGGAGAAGTTGGCGATTGAAGGTTTATTTAGCGCAGAACGCAAAGCAAAATTACCGCTTCTACCTCGAACTGTTGGTCTCATCTGTGGGCGAAATACAGATGCAGAAAAAGATGTAGTTGAGAATGCCCGACGACGCTGGCCTGCTGTGCAATTTGAAATTCGTGAGGTTGCAGTACAGGGAGCAGCCGCAGTCGTTGAGGTATCCACCGCACTTCGTGAACTCGAAGCAAATCCGAGCGTTGATGTCATCATCATTACTCGTGGTGGAGGTTCCTTTGAGGATCTACTTCCATTTAGTGATGAATCGCTGGTAAGACTTGCGGCTTCGTGCACAACACCGATTGTGAGCGCTATCGGCCATGAGAAGGATTCACCACTTTTGGACCTTGTCGCCGATTACCGAGCATCAACTCCAACAGATGCTGCAAAGAAGGTGGTTCCAGATATCGCTCAGGAAATTAGCGATATCCAGAAGCTACGCGATCGCACACTGCGCGCACTTATAACCAGGATTGAATTTGAAGCCAATCAGATTGCAGGGCTTTGCAATCGCCCAGTCATGAAAGATCCCTTGGTCATGGTGACCTCTCGAAGTGATGAATTAAAGGGTTTGCGTGATCGCGCGCTTCGTGGCTTCGCATCACTCCTTGAGATTGAGAAGAAAGAGTTGAAAGGTGTACGAGATCATCTCCGCTCGCTATCTCCTCAATCAACAATGGATCGTGGCTATGCCGTAGTCCAGTTGTCGGATGGAAAGATTTTGCGCGATGCGACGAAAGTGAAGGCTGGCACTGCGCTTCGCATTCGCGTCGCAAAGGGCGAGACTCAGGCCACAGTTACGGACTCTTAAGAAAAGAGTAGATTGAGCACATGGCAGCCAGCGAGAAAAAGCTTTCCTATGAACAAGCTCGTGAAGAGCTTGCTGAAATTGTTGAATCTCTCGAGGACGGCAGCGCAACTCTCGAAGAATCACTCAAGCTCTGGGAGCGCGGTGAAGAGCTAGCCAAAATCTGCCAGGAATGGTTAGACGGAGCAAAGAAGAAGATTGAAGCAGCAAAGAAAGGCGCTGAGTAATGGCTCCGCAATTTTCTTACTCGGATCTACTTCCTATTGGTGAAGATACAACCAAGTACCGTTTAATTTCCCGTGAGGGCGTCAGCGTTATCAAGCTTGGCGATAAGGAATTTCTTCAGGTTGAACCAGCGGCGCTGACCTTGCTTACCGAAACAGCTATTCACGATATTTCACACTACCTTCGTAGCGAGCACCTCGAACAGCTTGCCAAGATTCTGAAGGATCCTGAAGCATCGGCTAACGACCGATTTGTCGCTCTCGATCTCCTTAAGAATGCGAATATCGCAGCTGGCGGAGTACTTCCTATGTGCCAAGACACTGGTACAGCGCTCATCATGGGCAAGAAGGGTCAGTTTGTGCTGACAACTTCTAAAGATGAAGTAGCGCTCTCGCAAGGTGTTTACGATGCTTACACCAAACTAAATCTCCGATATTCGCAGATGGCTCCCGTCACGACGTGGGATGAGAAGAACACTGGCAATAATCTGCCTGCTCAGATTGAAATCTATGCTGATAGCGACCACCAAGATGAATACAACTTTATGTTTATCGCTAAAGGCGGCGGCAGCGCCAATAAATCATTCTTGTATCAAGAGACTAAGGCGGTTCTCAACCCAACTTCATTTATGAATTGGCTCGATGCCAAGTTGCGATCAATCGGAACTGCGGCATGTCCTCCTTATCACTTGGCAATTGTCATTGGTGGCACCAGCGCCGAACACACAGTAAAGACGGCGAAGCTTGCCAGCACTCATTACCTAGATAACCTGCCTACACAGGGAGATGCTGCAACTGGACACGGTTTCCGTGATTTAGCTCTGGAAGAAGAAGTCTTTAAGCTAACTCAGAAGTTAGGAATTGGTGCTCAATTTGGCGGAAAGTACTTCTGCCATGATGTTCGCGTTGTGCGATTGCCACGCCATGGCGCATCGCTTCCGATTGCTATTGCCGTGTCTTGTTCAGCAGATCGCCAAGCAAAAGCGAAGATCACTAAGGAAGGAATCTTCCTCGAGCAGTTAGAGACCGAACCAGCGCACTTCCTACCCGAGACAACAGATGAGCATCTCAATGAAAACGTTGTTGCTATCAATCTCAACCAGCCAATGTCAGCTATCCGCGCTGAGCTTTCTAAACACCCCGTAAAGACCCGTGTTTCACTGACCGGAACTATCGTGGTGGCGCGCGATATCGCACATGCCCGCATCAAAGAGATGATTGATGCCGGCAAGCCAATGCCTGATTACATGAAGAATTATGCGGTCTATTACGCAGGTCCTGCCAAGACTCCAACGGGTTTAGCCTCAGGATCATTTGGCCCAACAACTGCAGGTCGCATGGATTCTTATGTTGATTACTTCCAGGCACATGGTGGATCTTTTGTGATGTTGGCAAAAGGAAATCGTTCCAAGGCAGTCACTGATGCGTGCGCTAAACATGGTGGTTTCTATCTTGGTTCCATTGGTGGACCAGCAGCGCGCCTTGCTCAAGATTGCATTAAGAAAGTTGAAGTACTCGACTTCGAAGATTTAGGAATGGAAGCAGTCTGGAAGATCGATGTCGTAGATTTTCCAGCCTTCATCGTCGTTGACGACAAGGGAAATGATTTCTTTGCTGAAACTATGCGTCCATTAACTATTGGGATAAAGCCAGAAAACTAAAACTTTTTAGTAGTAACGGCTGCGCTTATATTTAGACCAAGCGCTACACGGTGTGTCATAACGGATATCGATATAACGCAGCCCCCAACGAATCTGGGTAACTGGGTTGGTGCGCCAATCTGTTCCAACAACATTCATCTTGTCCGCTGGTAGCGCCTGCGGGATTCCGTGGGCACCGGTGCGCTTATTGCGAGCCTTGTAATTCCAGTTGCTCTCTTTGGTCCAGAGTCGATTAAGACAGGAGTACTGCTCGTCTCCCCAGGAATATTCGGTATTCATGATCGCCCTGGCAACACGCTTTGCCCCGAGTTCTTCGCGAGCTTGGTTTACCTGCTCCATGGCGTAGGCGACCAGCGCCATTTCGGAGGTCTGGCTGATCAGCGCCACCGACGGCATGGTTCCGCCCGCTGTTAGGTTCTTGGAAGCTGGAAGAGTAAGGCGGGTGGTCATAGGAAATTCCAGACCATAAGCAGTTGTCTGGGAGGTGGCGATAAAAAGCATCGAGCCGACCATCGTCCAGAGAGCTGGCTTAAAGTGCTTGGTGATTTTGAGGCAGGCCAAGGCAGAGAAGAAGCCACGGATATGTTGCGCCATCGCTTACCTGCTCCTGTCCTTAACTCGCGTGGCAACGAGGCCTCAAAAAGTTCACTAATCGAGGCCCGCGTTGTTGGGGAATGGAGAAAGGGTGGCAAGGGATAGGGCCTGTCGCAAATTTTTCCCCGCGTGAGTCGCAAATTCTCAGAAAACTCCGCTGCTGTGGATAGACAAAAGCGCAGGTCAGTTAGGGCAAAGTGTTAAATGTCCGATTTGTCGCTGTGAGATATATAGAGGCTATAACAGAGGGTTAGGTGGCGGCTCTAAGCCTGAGGCCCCTCGAGCATCTCGGTAACCAGCGCTGCGATCGGTGAGCGTTCGGATCGAGTCAAGGTCACGTGGGCGAAGAGCGGGTGGCCCTTGAGCGTTTCGACCACAGCGACCACGCCATCATGGCGGCCAACTCGCAAGTTATCCCGCTGTGCGATGTCATGGGTGAGAACAACTCGTGAACCTTGGCCGATTCGAGAGAGCACCGTCAGGAGAACTCCCCGCTCCAGCGATTGAGCTTCATCCACGATGACAAAGGAGTCATGGAGCGAGCGCCCGCGGATATGGGTCAAGGGTAGAACTTCGATCAAACCGCGATCGATAACCTCATCGATGACCGCCTGACTGACAAGTGCGCCCAAGGTGTCAAAGACTGCCTGCGCCCACGGCGACATCTTTTCGCCTTCACTGCCAGGAAGGTATCCCAGCTCTTGGCCTCCAACAGGATAGAGCGGACGGAAGATCACAACTTTCTTATGGAGGCGCTTCTCCATCACTGCCTCAAGTCCTGCGCAAAGGGCCAACGCAGACTTACCAGTTCCAGCGCGACCGCCGAGAGAGACGATGCCAATGCTCTCATCGAGCAAAAGATCCAGGGCGATACGTTGTTCGGCAGAACGCCCATGTAAACCAAATGCTTGGCGATCTCCACGGACTAATTGCAACTGCTTATCAGCAGTGACTCGGGCGAGCGCGCTTCCTTTTTCCGAATGCAGAACTATTCCAGTGTGCACTGGATGTTGATGCGCCGATTCATGATCTGCACGATCTGATGAGTAGAGCTCATCGATGACAGAGTGGCCGACAGAAATCTCTTCAATTCCGGTCCAGCCACTATTGGAGACAAGTTCTGCCAAATATTCCTGCGCCTCGACTCCTACAGATGATGCTTTAACGCGGAGAGGGAGATCTTTGGTAACTAGAACGACATGCTTTCCATCTGACATTAGGTTCTTGGAGATAGCCAAGATGCGCGAATCGTTGGTGCCATCGCGCAAAAAACCGTGTGGCAAGGTACTCAAATCAGTGTGGTTTAACTCGACCGAGAGCGTTCCGCCTTCAGGAGTTACGATCAGCGGTGAATCAAGCCGGCCATGTTCAATTCGCAGATCATCGAGGGCGCGCAGGGCAGCGCGGGCAAAGTAGCCAAGTTCGGGATGATCGCGCTTTGTCTCGAGTTCGCCAATGACAGCGATGGGAATGATTACTTCGTGCTCTTCAAATCGAGCAATCGCCCCGGGGTCTGCCAGAAGAACGGATGTATCTAAAACATAGGTTTTACGCGCTGAATTGTTCTTGCCTGATGCTGCCGACTTTGAAGTAGCCAAGGCCTAACCATTCTCTTTAGTTTTATTCGTCTGCACGAGTGCAGAATGTGGAAGAGCTTCTGACTCGTAAAAGATAGAACTAATGAATCGGACTTATGGTGCGACACGCCATTAAAAGATGTAACGTATCTAAAAGTTAATCTAGCCGAATCTGCGCATCATGCGACGCTCGGCGATAAAGGATGCCACCGGCAAAGTTCCAGCCAACGTAAGCCAGAGAATCGATAGCAGTGACATTTTGCGCTGAACGCCTAGCTGTAAGGCGGTCAATATGTAGACGATATAGAAGTACCCGTGAGCGATTGGGATAGCAATCAGCCACTGATTGCTATCGACGGCATCAAAGATGTACTTCGCTGGCATATAACCAAGAATCAAAAGCAGGAGATTGACTCCACAGAGGATTGCCATCACTCGAAATCGAAGGAGCGCGCCATTTCCGGTATTTGCCATGGCGCTAGCCTAAGCCTTGCAGCGCCCGAATCACGCGCGGCGGCGGTAGAGCGGCGCCCAAAAAACTAGAGCTGCCATAAACCACCACACCACAACGTATGAAATATGTTGCCAGTAATAACCAGGTACACCTGAAGTTAACTCCGGGGGCGTAATTCTCTGCCGCTGGATTTTCTGCCCACTGATCTGTTCATCTGTTGCCAGAATAAATCCGTCATACAACTGTCCCGAATAAGTAGTGACTAGGAGCGAGCTATCTACTCGCGAAATCTGGCCGCCAAGATTCTCGGCGCGATCCTCGTTCTGCTTGGGCAAGAGCGAGCCCGTGACAGTCACCTGCTTCGCCATTGCAATCTCTGGGTCATTTGTTCGTTCGCTCCATAACCCGCGAACTACCAAGATGGCGCTTCCGCTATCTTCTTCCAGGAGCGCGACTTCCCAATCTGCGACCTTTCCTAATCCATCTTCCTGGTTAGGAGCTTTATAGGTTGCGATGTAATTGCCAGTCATTTTTACAAACTTAGTAATACTTGCAGCGGGAATTGAGCCAGTTGGAGAAGCCATCTGGTCCAGCGGATAGATAGTTGTATCGGCCACCTGCTTCTTTGAATCTTGGAGTTCTTGCGCCCTCTGTAATTGCCAGATTCCGAGCGCGATAAAGATTGAAGCAAGTACAAGCACTGTAATTGCTTGTAGCGGCTTTTTAATCTTTGCCCTCATTCTCCTGAAGTGGCGCGCCATTCTCTTTAAACCTACTAAATCGCTTGTAGAAGTTACGAAGAAGGAAGTAGACCGATGAAAAAAGCACAATCATCGTCAGTGAGCCAACTACACCTACTTCTACATCTCTCGCCATGACATGATTCTCCCATGAGTTACAACGAGAGCCAATTCGATTACAACGATCGATACGGGATTAAGCCTAAAAACTCTTGGGTGAAGTACGCCATCGCTCTTCTGGTGGCTGGATTAGCCTGGGTTTTTTGGGCAGGGCTTCATCACTCGCGTCCCGAACTTTCACATAAGTTAATCTCCTTCGAAAATTCTGATCCGAGAAAACCCACTATTCGTTACTCGATTGAACGACGTGATTCAAATGCAGTGGTTGTATGTACTCTGACTGCCCGTGATTTTGATAAAAACGTTGTCGGACAGCTCGACGACGTGATTGAGGCTGGTGAAAATTCAGTTGAGCGCAAGGTGGCGATTCCAACTCGCGCTGAGGCGGTCAATGTGGGTATCGCACGCTGCCGAATTCGCTAACCTTTAAGAATCCTCTAGCATTACCTCTTATGAGTTCCCAACAGACATGGCTTACCCAAGAAGCAGCAGATCGCCTTGCTGCTGAACTCGCGCACCTCGAAGGACCTGGCCGAAAAGAAATTACCGCCAAGATTGAAGCAGCGCGTGCAGAGGGAGATCTCAAAGAGAATGGCGGCTATCACGCAGCTCGTGACGAGCAGGGCAAGATGGAAGCGCGAATTCGCCAACTTAAGCAGATGCTTGAAAATGCCCACATTGGTACTCCACCTGCCAGCGCTGATGGAAAAGTCGGAGCAGGCATGGTTGTCACAGCAGTTATCGCTGGCGATGAAGAAGAGTTTCTCCTTGGGTCGCGCGAAAACGCAGTAGATGGCATGGCTGTCTACTCTGAAAAGTCACCACTTGGCGCTGCAGTTTTGGGCGCCGACATTGGGTCGACTGTTTCATATACCGCGCCCAATGGACGCCAAATCAGCGTAGAGATTAAAGCTGCTCGCTTCTAACTCTTAACCTGCCGCTTTACGATATTTACGCACGCTCAGTGGCACGAAGATTGCCATGATTACGAACATATAGAAGAGTGAAGTAATCAACGGATGCTCACTCGGGAATGATCCCGCAGTTGCACCAAATTGATTCTCTAAGCCAAAGAGTTCGCGGCACGCAGCAACCATCGTTGACACCGGATTCCACTCCGCAAAATATTGAAGTGGACGCGGCATTCCCGTTGTAGGTGCAAAAGCATTAGATAGAAATGTCAGCGGAAAGGTGACCAAGAAGCTGACATTTTGCACTACTCGGAAATCCTTCGCGGAAAGTCCAACGTATGCACCAATCCACGACAAGGCGTAACCAAAGCCAAGTAGGAAGAGGAAACCAAGCGCCACATTAAATGCGCCTCCTGTTGGTCGCCAGCCAACCAACCAACCTGTGATTCCCATGGCTAGGAGAACGACGATATTGAGTAGTGAATCTCCGAGAGTTCTTCCCACTACCAAAGCTGATTGCGAAATCGGCAGAGATCTAAAGCGATCAATGAGACCTTTCTTCATATCTTCTGCAAGACCTGAAGCAGTGCCAGCCAGCGTAAAAGCAACGGTCTGAACGAAGATTCCTGGCATCAATAACTGCACATATCCACCAGGTTGACCAGTATCAATCGAACCACCAAAGACATATCTAAAGAGCAGCACAAACATGATTGGTTGAATAGTTGAGAAGAGAAGTACCTCTGGAACGCGAGTTAACAAGCGCAACTGTCGTTGCGTAATAACCATGGTGTCTTGAAAAGCGCTCATTACTTCTTCTCCCTTGCTCGCTTCGAAGTTTTCTCTTCTTCAGCTTTCTTCTCTTCTGCGACGTGGCCTGTCAGAGCCAAGAAAACATCATCCAGTGATGGGCGCTTGAGCCCCACATCGAGTGCGTGAATACCCGCAGCATCTAACGCCTTTAAGACTTCAAAGAGCGCAGCAGAGCCCGTGGATACTGGGGATGCAATCAAACGGAGCCCTTCATCAAGAGATGCGCTGTGACCACTCACCTTTTCAACAATCTCGAGAGCTCTCGGTACAAATTGCTCTTCGACAACAACTTCTAACCTTTCGCCACCCACCTGCTTCTTAAGAGCATCAGATGTTCCGCGTGCAATCACTTTTCCGGTATCGATAACCGCGATTTCATCTGCTAATTGATCTGCTTCTTCAAGATATTGAGTGGTGAGCAATAACGTGACCCCACCCTTCACCAACTCTTGGATAACTCCCCACATCTCTTGGCGTCCACGTGGATCAAGCCCTGTTGTTGGTTCGTCTAAGAAGAGCACTTTGGGCTTCACAATCAGCGATGCAGCAAGATCTAATCTGCGGCGCATGCCGCCCGAATACGTTTTGATGGGGCGCTTAGCCGCTTCAGTAAGCGAGAAGCGCTCTAACAGTTCATGAGCGCGTGCAACAGCTTGCTTCTTTCCTAAGTGATACAGCTGACCAAACATCACCAAGTTGTCGTAGCCAGTCAAAATCTCATCGACCGCGGCATACTGGCCAGAAAGTCCAATTATTTCGCGCACTTTATCTGGGTTCTTAATCACATCAATTCCAGCAACAGAAGCACGTCCAGAATCAGGGCGCAGCAGTGTCGACAATATGCGTACTGTTGTTGTTTTGCCTGCTCCATTTGGACCTAGCACGCTCAATACAGTGCCTTCTTCAACATCAAGGCTTAACGAGTCAAGCGCCCTGACGTTTCCTTTGTCATATGTTTTAACGAGGTCTTCAGCGATAACAGATTTCACGCAGTAAACTTACCCCCTATGACAAAAAATGCGCCAATAAAAGAACACACTCATCGCGAGATTATGATCATTCTCAGTGGACTGATGACAGGAATGCTGCTTGCCGCCCTTGACCAAACCATCGTATCTACCGCTCTCAAGAGCATTGTCGAAGATTTCAATGGTCTTAACCACTACACCTGGGTTGTCACGGCCTATCTTTTAACGTCAACCGCATCTACACCGCTCTACGGAAAAATCTCAGATTTGTATGGGCGCAGAATTGTCTTTCAATTTGCCATCGTTACATTCTTACTTGGCTCAATTCTCGCTGGCGCATCGCAGAACATGGAGCAGCTCATTGCTACACGCGCACTTCAAGGTTTAGGTGCTGGTGGTTTGATGGCGCTGACCTTCGTCATCATTGGCGACATCGTGCCGCCACGCGAGCGGGGCCGGTATCAAGGTTATTTTGGAGCAGTCTGGGGTCTCTCTTCAGTTGCCGGGCCACTCCTAGGTGGCTTCTTCTCTGATCGTGGAAGTATCTTGGGCGTTACGGGGTGGCGCTGGATTTTCTACATCAATATTCCATTTGCAATCGCTGCTCTCATCATTACCTCAGCAGTTCTTCATATCCCAAAAGTAAAACGTGAACACAAAATTGATTATTTTGGTGCGATTCTTCTGGTAGCTGGCGTAACCACAACGCTGCTCGCTGTCTCTATCTATGGTCCACAAGATGGCTGGACCAATTCAAAGACACTCACCTACTTAGGAACCGGTCTACTTCTCACGGTTCTCTTTATGAAATGGGAATCAAAGGCGGTTGAGCCGATTATTCCTTTGACTCTCTTTAAGAATCACACTTTCACACTGACATCCATCCTGGGCGCAATCATCGGCGCTGGGATGTTTGGCGCAATAGTGATGTTGCCTCTCTACATGCAGGTAGTAAAGGGATATTCAGCTACAGATGCTGGTTTGAAGTTGATTCCTTTGATGCTCGGAATTGTTTCGACTTCAATTGTGAGCGGTAAGTTGATTACCAAGCATGGCCGCTACAAGCGCTATCCGATTATGGGAACTGCCATTATGTCTATCGGCATCCTTGCCATGGTCCGACTCGGAATTGATACTCCATATTGGGAGCTCAGCATCTACGCAATTATGGTGGGGGCTGGCCTTGGTCTATCAATGCAGACAATAGTAATTGCTCTACAAAATGCCGTTGAGTTTAAGGACATGGGTGTGGCAACGAGTTCAAACACCTTCTTCAGATCTCTTGGGTCGGTCTTTGGAACTGCGGCTTTTGGAACCATTCTCACTAATCGCCTTGGGCATTACCTTTCCACTTCAGGCTTTGATTCCTCACAAGTCAGTCAGATTCAAAACAATACGGCGGCAATTGCGGCACTTCCCTTAGAAGGAAAAATTACCGCCCTCAATGCTTTCGTTGACTCTTTCCAAGTTGTCTTCTTGGTCGCATCTCCAGTAATCGCAATTGGTTTTGTGGTCGCTCTCTTTTTACGCGAAACCCCACTACGAACAAACGCCGACTACGCCAGCGCACGTAATGAAGCAGCAGGTGAGGCTCTCGGGTAACTTCGAGGCCAAGTAAATCCCCGTGAAAAACAAATTCACTAATCCATTTGCTGAGTTTCAGCGCGAAGTTGGCGTCCTCGTCTTTGCTTCATTCTTTGTTGCAGTTGGATTTGGAATTATCGCCCCAACCTTGCCGCTCTTTGCGCGATCCTTTGGGGTTAATAACGCCCAAGTAGGTGCGATCTTGGCAGCTTTCGCCTTTGCCCGCTTTGCTACGGGTTTAATTTCTGGAAAGCTGGTGGATCACTTCGGCGAAAGACTTGTTTATTCCTTCGGAATCGGAT
>JACCDW011159320.1_pt1 | contig 26161 bp, 19 predicted proteins | sample 7449781 | NCBI WGS metagenome assembly JACCDW01 (sample SAMN15323449, study PRJNA562643) | freshwater metagenome | isolation source: river surface water | place: USA:Blue River Watershed | collected 2017-08-18
TCCTTCTATTAAAACGGATACCCAATAGCAAAATGAAACACGGGGTAATAGTCATTATTTCTACCCAGTTTTAGATTATCGAGCACAAATCTTTCACCGACTGGCTTAATAGGGTCAAAAACTTTTACACCCCAATCGAAACGAGCTACAAAATAATCTAAATCAAGGCGTATACCCGCTCCAGTACCAACTGCAAATTCTTTATAAAAACGTGTCCAATCAAAATTTGCTTGGTTATATTTTGTATCAATCTGATACCATTTCCAGACATTTCCTGCATCAAGAAAGAATCCAGCATTCCAATTACCTATAAATCTGAACATATATTTACGATATTCGATACTCGTTTCGAGCAAAATATCACCGGGTTGTTGCGAAAAACGGTTTTTTATAGTCGTTCCTAAAGCCGAACCAGGGCCGAGCGTACGTGGTCGCCATGCTCGAATACTATTGGGCCCACCAATAAAGAAGTTTTTCTCAAATGGCATAGCTTGGTTTTGTCCATAAGGATGTGCAACACCCAAATTGAGTCGATACGCCCATGAATCACGCTTATTGATAGGTATGTATTTTCTGAAATCTACGTTTAACTTAATAAATCTAAAATACGCACGTTTTACGGTATCGAGCGGGAAAATTTGGTCGATAAAATTAATTTTATTTTTGTTCGGGAAAAAGTTTAGAGCCGTACCACCCGACTCCACAAACAAACGTAGGTATCTGGCTCGAATATTTTTCCCTTGCTCTTGATTGTTAAACACATAAGTTGCATTGATACTTGATACAAACTGAGGGTCATAGAGTACTTTCAGATTTGGGTTATCGAGCAAAACTTGTGCAAAACTTTCACTTTTGTAGGGAGTATTTATCAAGTTAATATCGAACGGAGAAATCAGAACGGTTTCGTATTTTGAGCGTTGCCATGAGTAATTGCCCGTCAGACGAAACACTTGTCGTTCAAATAATCTTTGTTTAGAGTTATTAAAACTAACCGCCAACTGCGTACGAGGGCTTTTTAAACTTAGAAGATTTGAAAACTTACTCAGAAATATAATTTTAGGAATATTCAACGCCAAATTTGCTCCCAATTCTCGGCTTCGTTGAGTCGTTGAGTCCAAACCAGGTTGTCCTTCGAGATTGGCACGAATTCCGAGTTCGGTAGTTTCCAAAATACTCATTAAATTTCTGGCCCGTAACGACACACTTGCTCCACCTCCTAAAATATTATTGATATTGTTAAGGTCAAAATTATATGCCGTTGTATATTTCGGATTCGTTGGGGCGATAATATCTGCTCTTAGCTTATTATCAGGCAATTGCGTGAATTTTACATTGGCAAATGCAAATTGGTCGAGGCCATATAGTTGGCGGTTGGTTTCGTTGACCAACGAGGCCTTAAACAACTGATTGGGGCGAATCAGAATTTTTTTATCAAGAATTTTTGCTGGAAATTTCTTGCCAATAAAAGTGTATCGAATACTGTTGAGTTCGACATTTGTCGTATCAATTTTTTGAGAATTATCGGCTGAGGCATCGGCCGAAATAAAAGTAATTGATTCGAGTGTAAATTGGTCATGTTGGTCTTTCTGAGCTGGATTACGAACATTTACCGCTAAATTTACTTTAAAGCCACGTTTGATATAGTCGGTCGTGTCAATTTGAATACTTATGTGGTTTTTTGAAACAAAATTAAAATAACCATTATCTTTCAATAAGCTTTCTATTCGTAATTTTTCGCCATCAATTTTATTGAAATCTACATGGTCATTTGGCTGCAAAAGGCTTTTTCGGGCATGAATTTTCAAAAGTGAATCAACCTTTATATCGTCAATAATGTAGCTAATCGTATCGAGCAAATAGGGCCTTTTTTCATCAACCAAATACGTAATTTTGATGCGTTTGTTTGTATTTACAGAGTCGATTTGAAATTTTACTTTACTATCAAAAAAACCTTTACTGTATAAATATTCATTGATACTCTTACTTGTTCTGTTAATAGCACTTTCGGTAATGATAGCAGGTGCTTCGCCAATATTCTTCATCCACCAGTTTTCTTTTGTATCGAGGCGGTCTTTGTAAACACTCACTTTACTTTGATATTTCTTTCTTTTTCTCTCAATTTTGGCATCATAATTTACTGGATTTGGCAAGTTATTAAGTTTTGTTTGCCACTCTTCGAGCCTTTGTGTTATTTTAGGCTGATTGTACATTGCTTTGCCGAGGTTATAAAAAGCAACATAGGGTGTTACGGGAAGGTATAAAATGCGTCGATTGGGCTTTTGAGTTGGAGGAATGAGTAATTCAAGTTCTTCGGTTGAGATTTCTTTATTACCTTTGAATTCAAAATTATTTAAGCGGTATTCGTCCTTTTCCAACTGAACGGTGCGGGTACACGAACTGATGATGAAAATCAACAAGCAAGTGTAAGAAATTTTATAAAACAGGTTTTTATTAAATATCAGTCTGAAACATGATACTATCTTTCGAATCATAATTGATTGATTATCAGTTTTTCTATCTAAAAATTTCTAATTATAAATCGTAAATCTTTGAATAGATGTTTTCAAAACAACAGCAAAAGTACGTTCAATCCTTGCAAATAAAAAAATATCGACAAGAACATCAACGTTTTTTGGTGGAAGGGGCAAAAAGCGTACAAGAACTATTGAGGTCTGATTTAGAAACCGAGTTGTTGTTGTGTACACCAAAGTTCTATACAGAAAACGAAAAAAACTTAAAAAAAATATCTGTTGAGCAGATTTCGCAGGCAGAACTCGAAAAACTCGGAACACTTCAAAGTAACGATGCGGCTTTGGCAGTAGTTAGAATGCGAGAAAATACCCATCTGATTGCTGACACCGATGAGTTTGTTTTAGTTTTAGATGATATTCGTGACCCAGGAAATCTCGGTACGATTCTGCGTATTGCTGATTGGTATGGTATAAAAAAAGTAATTTGCTCTGAAACAACCGTTGATTTTTACAACCCAAAAGTAGTTTCAGCATCAATGGGTTCGTTTACAAGAATTAAAGTTTATTATTCTGAAATTTCAAAATATTTTGAAAATATTGTAAAAAATAGTAAAGTTGAAATTGTTGGAACTTTTTTAAATTCTGAAAATGTGCATCATGTTGATTTTCCGAATAGTGGTTACATTGTTTTAGGGAATGAATCGAATGGTATAGGAGCGGAGGTTGAAAAATTGATTACAAGAAAAATAACTATTCCGAGGTTTGGGGAAGCTGAATCGTTGAATGTTGGAATTGCCACGGCTGTTGTATTGGATAATTTGCGTAGGCGTGAATAGGTTTGTAATTTGGAAAATATTGGCAAATTGAAGTCGTAATTGATTGATTTTAAGCAACGTGTGCCTTGCTTAAAACACTTGTAAATATACTATTTCTTATATTGAGTATAGTGAAAATTTGTTATTCAACCCATAAAATCAAATGAAAAAAACTCTCTTTTCGGCCTTGGTTGCATTGGTACTATTCCAAGCTAAAGCCCAAACCCAACTTACTACCTCAGTTTCATCAAAATCCCTCTCAGTAGCATCCAGCCCCGAATCGGTTGGAATTTCTTCAGAAAGGCTCAAACGTATCGACAATGCTCTAAACCAACTTGTAGAGCAGAATAAGTTACCTGGAATGGTGGCTTTATTTACAAAAAATGGTCAAATTGTTTATCAAAAAGCATTTGGTTATTCTGATTTCCAGACTAAAAAGCCAATGAAAACCGATGATATTTTCAGAATAGCCTCTATGACTAAAGCTATTACTTCAACGGCCGTAATGATGCTTTACGAAGAAGGGAAGTTTTCGCTCGATGACCCCATTTCAAAGTTTATCCCCGAATTCAAGAATCCTCGTGTGCTAAAATCGTTCAAATACGCCGACACTACCTATACGAGCGAGCCAGCAAAGTCTGAAATCACGATTCGTCATTTACTTACACATACTTCTGGGCTTGGCTATGGCGTAATCGACGGTGATGAAAGCTTTAAGATGATGTATAAAAAAGCAGGTATTGTTGATTTATTTACTACAAATCCAGTTAAGATTGGCGATAATATAAAAAAGCTGGCAAAACTTCCTTTACACCATAACCCAGGCGAGAAATTCACTTATAGTGAAGGACTTGATGTGTTGGGCTATTTCATTGAAATTGTTTCTGGACAGCCCTTTGATGAGTATTTGAAACAACACCTGTTTGAACCACTCGGAATGCAAGATACTTATTTTTATCTACCAGATGCAAAAAAAGACCGTTTAGTGTATATCCATAAACCTGATAGTGTGAAAACTTGGGTGCGTTATCCTGTTACGTTCTATGACCCAAATTATCCAATTTCGGGAGCTAAAACATTCTTTTCGGGTGGTGCTGGCTTATCATCAACAGCCAAAGATTATGCTACTTTTCTCCAAATGTTGCTCAATGGCGGCACAATGAATGGTAAACGTTTCCTAAGTCGAACAACCGTAGAATTATTGACTGCTACTAATCAGACTGGAGAATTATACGGTGGCCCTAAAGGTGAAAGTTTCTTCAGTCTTGGCTTTAGTGTAATCAGCCCTGCAGGGCAATTAAAAGGTAATGGTAGTGCAGGAAGGTTCAATTGGGGAGGTTATTTCAATACCAATTATTGGGCTGACCCAAAAGAAAAAATTATTATGGTTTTGATGAAGCAAACCCAAGCAGCAGCCGATGGTGGTTCTGAAGCTCTCTTTACTCGTATGATTTATCAATCGATTGATGATTAATCTTGCGATATTAGCTTGTATTTATCTACACAACTTCCATTTTGGTCGTTTATGGACAGATTTGAACTAAACTTTGCTTAGTTTAAATCTGTCTAACTATCGTTCATGCAAAACTCAATGACGATATTGTCTTTAAACACCAAAATAATACATGAAAAAGCTGCTACTCCAAACTGTCTTACTTTCATTTTCATTTATCGCAGCCTTTGCTCAGAATTCTGAGCTCACAGGGGTCATACAAGATGCTCAGAGCAGCACTGGTATCTCTGGTGCAAGTGTACTTCTAATAAATGCCAGAGATTCTACGCAGCGAAAGGGTATATTAGCCGATGTTGATGGGAAATTTAAACTTACCAATGTTAGGGTAGGTAATTATCGTCTAAGGGTTTCTTCGATTGGATATACAAATCTTGAAACAAGAGTGGCGGTAGGAAATTCTCCAAAGAACCTTGGAGTTTTAAAACTAACCGAAAATGCCAGTCAACTCGGCGAGGTTACGGTTCGTGAAAAACAAGTGCGTGTCGAGCAGAAAGGCGATACCATACAGTATAATGCTGGAGCATTTAAGACAAATCCTGATGCTACGGTAGAGGACTTAGTGAAAAAAATGCCAGGTGTAACCATCGAAAACGGAGTTGTAAAAGCTCAAGGCGAAGAAGTAAAAAAAGTAACCGTTGACGGACAAGAGTTTTTTGGCGATGATGCCGCTTTGGCTTTAAAAAACCTTCCTGCCGAAATCGTTGATAGAGTACAGGTTTTCGACCGCTTGAGTGAGCAATCGCAATTTACGGGCTTTGATGATGGCAATGCCGTAAAGACTATCAATATCACTACTCGACAAAACAAAAATAATGGCCAATTTGGCAAAGTATATGCAGGTGTTGGCGACGACCAGCGTTATCAATCGGGGGTAAGTGTCAATTTCTTCAAAAAAGACCAACGTTTAACAATCATTGGCTTATCTAATAATATTAACCAACAAAACTTCTCGAACCAAGATATTTTGGGCGTACTCGGAAGCTCTGGTGGGGGCGGAGGAATGCAATTTGGTGGCGGCGGTGGCCGTCCACAAGGTGGTGGCGGTGGTGCTGGCCCTCGTGGTGGCGGAGGTGGTGGCGGTAGCCAAGGAGGTTTTGGTGGTGGAGACGCCAGTAATTTTATGGTCGGACAACAACCAGGAATTGCCAAAACGACATCAATTGGCCTGAATTATAGCGATAATTTGGGTAAGAAAGTAAAACTAAGCACAAGTTATTTCTTTAATGCTGCCAATAATGGTAATCAGAGTATTACGTCTCGTGAGTATTTAGGTACAGTACCACAGATGTATAATGATACCAGCACTACGCAAAACAAAAACTTAAATCACCGAGCCAACGTTCGTTTAGAGTACACTATAGATAAAAACAATTCAATCATTTTTACTCCTCGAATTAGCTGGCAACATAATGATGCCTTATCTGCTCTTACAAGCCAGACCTATTTAAGAACTCAACCAATAAATACGAACCTTACAAGCAGGAATTCTTCAAATAATGGGTTCAATTTTTCGGGTGAATTATTGTTCAGACACCGTTTTGCAAAAAATGGCAGAACTTTCTCGATAAATTTGGGTAATAACACCAGCGACCAAACGGGCTTGACTTCTCAGTATTCGATTAGTCGCTATTTCACACCAAAAGACACTACGCAGATTGTGAATCAGCAAACACAATCACAAACAAATAGCAACCGCACATCACTTGGCGTGACTTACACTGAGCCAGTTGGTAAAACAGGGCAAATACAGCTCGACCATAACGTGAGTTATACACTCAGTACCTCTGACCGTGAAGTAAATGCCTACGATGAAAAATTATTGACTTATACAGTTTTGAAACCTTCGTTGAGCAGTGTTTTTGATAATTCATATCTTACGAATCGCACAGGAGTAAGTTATCGACTTAGAAGCAAACAAGGGATGTTTACGATGGGAGCGACCTATCAGAATGCTCAACTCGCCAGCGAGCAGACTTATCCAATTGCCCAAGATGTGAAATACGCATTCAATAGTATTTTACCTAATGCGATGTTTAATTACAGATTTGAAAACAAGGCAAATCTTCGTATTTTTTACCGTACCAATACAAATGCTCCTTCGGTCAATCAGTTGCAAGGCGTAATCAATAATAGTAACCCAACGCAACTTTCAACAGGAAACCCGAATTTGAAGCAAGATTATAGCCACTCGTTATCGTTTCGTTATGGGGTTACAAATGCCAAAACTGCTCAGAATATCATGCTATTTCTGAACTTAGGCTATTCAAATAATGCCATCGTTCAGTCAACATTTATTGCTGATAAAGATTATGAATTGGCCAAAGGTATCACCCTGTTTAGAGGTTCACAACTTACAAAACCAGTTAATCTCGATGGTTTGTTCAATGCACGGACATTCATTAGTTATGGTATTCCGATTTCCAAAATCAAGTCAAACCTTAATTTTAGTGCGGGTGTAAATTACGCTAAAAATCCGAATCTTATCAATGATATTAAGAGTTTCACAAATACCTATGGTATCAATGGTGGGTTAGTTTTGAGTAGTAATGTGAGCGAAAAAGTTGATTTTACGCTTTCTTATTCGCCAACTTATAGTTTGGTTCGTAATAGTGTTCAGACAACACTCAATACCAATTACTTATTTCAGAATGCATCGGTTAAAATCAACTGGTTGTTCGGAAAAGGATTCTTGTTGCAGTCGGAAGTGCTTAATCAAGCGTATTCAGGTTTAGGCTCGGGCTTTAACCAAAACTTTACACTATGGAATGCAGGTTTTGGCTATAAATTCTTGAAAAAACAAGCTGCTGAGCTACGTCTGAATGTATTTGATTTATTGAAACAAAACAATAGCATTGCTCGAAATGTATCTACTGCCTATATCGAAGATGCTCGTAATCAGGTGCTTACACGTTATTTTATGCTTACGTTTACCTATAATCTTCGCAATTTTAGATTATAAGTTAATTGCATTTCTAAGCCTTTTAAGAAGTTTCATCGGGATTTTCTCGGTGAAACTTCTTGTTTTAAAAGCAGTATAGCACAGGCTTGTTCGTATCAGATAAATTTGTATTTTTACAGCACCATTTTTATATGTAACAAAACAAGAAACAAAGCTCCAAACCAATCTACATGAAAGTCTGTGCTGTTTTCGATATTGGAAAAACCAATAAAAAATTACTTCTTTTTGACGAAGATTATCAAATAGTGAAGGAAGAACAATCGCAATTTGAAGAAATTTTAGACGATGACGGCTTTCCGTGTGATGACTTGATTCAGCTTAGTTCTTGGCTCAAAACTACGTTTGAGTCGGTCAAGCAAAATCCTGATTATGAAGTAGTTGGGCTTAATTTTTCGGGCTATGGTGCAAGCTTTGTTCATCTAAATTCAGAAGGTAAGCCACTTACACCACTCTACAATTACCTCAAAGCTTTTACTCGCCAAATGAGTAAAGAGTTTGCCGAAAAATATTCCTCAAATGTTTATACCGAAACCGCTTCACCCGAACTCGGAATGTTGAATTCTGGCTTGCAGTTATACTGGTTGAAACAAACCAAACCGAGTATATTTCATCAAATCAAGTATTCACTACACTTACCACAATATTGTAGCTTTTTGTTTTCAAATAAACCAGTTTCTGAAATCACAAGTGTTGGGTGCCATACAGCACTTTGGGACTTCCAAAAAAATGATTACCATGCGTGGGTAGAGGCCGAACACCTACATTCGGTACAACAAAAACCTTTACTTTCGGATAATGTTTCCAGTACGGCCGATGGTATGGCAATCGGAATTGGTATTCACGATAGTTCATCGGCACTCGTACCATATTTGAAGTCTTTTGATGAAAAGTTTATTTTGCTTTCAACGGGCACTTGGGCTATTAGCATTAATCCGTTTAATGATGAACCATTGACTAATAACGAGTTACAGAAAGATTGTTTGTGTTTTTTGAACTATGAAGGGCATCCTGTAAAAGCTTCAAGGCTTTTTGCTGGTAACGAACACGAACGCCAAACCAAGCATTTAGCCGAATATTTTGGTAAAGAAGTAGATTCCTACAAGCAAGTAAAATACGACCAAGATATGATTTGGTTTTTACGTAATAAATTCAAGCAAGCAACCCCCGATACCGCTGATGTTGGTCTTTTGAAAGATTGCCCGTTTGTGGAGCGAAACCTTAATTTATTTAAGTCTTACGAAGAAGCCTATCATCAATTTATGCTTGATTTGGTGGCTCAGCAGGTTGCATCACTCAATTTGGTGATGGGTTGGAGTAAACCAAAACAGATTTTTGTTGATGGTGGATTCTCTAAAAATGATATTTACATGAGTCTTTTGGCCGAAACCTATTTCAATAAGCAAGTTTTTGCTTCTGAAATTGCTCAAGCATCGGCTTTGGGAGCTGCATTAGTAATTCACGAGCATTGGAATTCTAAGCCTGTTCCGCAGCAGTTGATTGCCTTGAAACGATATTTTTGATAATATTTTGTTCGAAAACCTAAAAGCTGTATTCTTGAATACAGCTTTTTTTATGTTTCTCAGTTAATATATTCTTGAACTATATTCGCAGAAAGAGTCTTTTGTATGAAAAGACAATAGTATGCAAGAAAAGAAAAAAATACTGGCAATTTCGGGTAGTACACGAAAAGACTCTACGAATCATAAAATTTTGAAAATAATAGCCGAATTAGTGAGCAATAAGGTTGAAGTAAAGTTCTTTGATGGTTTATCAACGCTTCCATATTTCAACCCCGACTTAGATAAGGCTAATGCTTTACCCAAAGAAATAGAAGTCTTTAGAAATCAAATCTCAGAATCAGATGGTATCATTATTTGTACTCCCGAATATATTTTTAGTTTGCCAGGTAGCCTAAAAAATGCCCTTGAATGGTGCGTTTCGACAACCGTTTTCTCTGATAAAAAAGTAGCTCTTATTACGGCATCTGCATCTGGTCAGAAAGGCCACCAAGAATTGAATTTAATTATGAAAACACTTGGCACAGTTTTTAATGATGAAACCTCAATTTTGATTAGTGGTATAAGAGGAAAAATTGGTGATGATGGCAAAATTATCCACGAAGAAACATTGGCTGACATAATCAATTTAGTTAAAAAACTACTTGAAAGTTTGACTACGGGTGATAGCTAAAGAGTATTTTTATGTTTGTTGATTTTTAAATAATTGACTGTTAGATAGTTATGGTAAAAAAGATACTTAGTATAAATGTCTTTTTATATTTGTTCTACCGTAACCCTTAAAATATATACTTAACATTTGAAAACGCTCAGTTTTGTTAGCCACAAAGGTGGCGTCGAAAAAACAACTTCTGTTCAAAACGTTGGCGTAAACTTACATCGTCTTACCAAACGTAAATTGTTGTTTACAATAAAACTTTTGATAAAGTATTTGTATCGATAAAGGTCCGTGATTTGCTCTTCGTCTATAAAGGCCTTCAAATCTTTTAGTTTTTGTTAACCAACTTCCTATAATTTGCCCGCACTTACAGCTCAGTGGTGTTTTGCAAAATATTACCCAAAGCTAAAATGCCGATTGGGTGTCGATTTGGTGAAATCAACAAAAAAAACAGTTCAATGAACAATTTTTAGATACTTATTTTCGTGATAATATAGCCATTCCCGAAGCCGAAGCCAGTGGCAAGGCTGTCTTCTTGTATGACCCCGAATCAAATGGTTCCCTTGATTATTATAAACTTACTCGTGGATTGATAAATAAACACTTTACCCAAAATTTGGTGGAGTAGCTAATGCGAGCATAGTTAGAATCTATATAAATTATTCAAGAAATATTACTTTTTTTATAAAAAATTGTAAAAATAAATTGTTTTTAATTAGATTTGTTTTTACCTAAACCTATTACCACTAAATGCAACCCGCAAAGTACGCTAAAGTAAAGTTTCTGAATAGAGACAAATCCTTATTTTTTTCAGCTCTTCGTGAAAACATTGATTCTTATTTTGAAACTAATAACATTGAAAAAACAGGCGGTTCGAGTTTACTTTTCAAGGCCGTTTTCATGTTGAGTCTTTATCTGATTCCCTTCGCTCTTATTCTGACTGGTCAATTCTCTAATCTGCAAATGCTCGGACTAACTATTCTTATGGGACTGGGTGTAGCAGGTGTAGGTATGTCAGTCATGCACGATGCCATTCATGGCTCTTTTTCATCGTCTACTAAAGTAAATAAGTTTTTTGGAGCATCAATTTATCTGCTTGGTGGTAATGTTTATAATTGGGATGTGCAGCATAACAAACTGCATCATACATATACCAATTTACATGATATAGACGAAGACATCACAGGTAAGTTCATGTTGCGTTTGTCGTGTGGTGATAAATTAAAAGCTTTTCATCGCTTTCAGCATATTTATGCCTTTTTTTTGTATAGTCTCATGACCATTTCTTTTTTGTGGAAAGACTTTAAAGAGATTTCATTATACAATAAAATGGCTGAAACTGGTTTAGTGAAATCTTTCCCGAAGAAAGAGTTGTTTACTTTAATTGTGAGTAAAATAGCTTATGCTTTATTTATTTTCGCTTTACCAATGCTTTTACTTGATATTACCTTTGGGCAATGGTTTATCGGATTTATGGCCATGCATTGTACAGCAGGTATTATTTTAAGCACAGTTTTTCAGTTGGCACACGTGGTAGAAGGTGCAGCCCAACCTACGGTTGATGATAGAGGAAATATAGAAAATGCTTGGGCAATTCATCAACTCAATACCACTGCTAATTTTGCAGGTAGTAATAAAGTATTCTCGTGGTACATTGGAGGGCTCGATTACCAAGTTGAGCATCATTTATTTCCGAATATATCGCACATTCATTATCCAGCCATTGCTTCAATCGTAAAAGCTACTGCCGAGGATTTTGGCATTGTTTATAATAACAAACATTCGTTTATCAAGGGCTTACAGTCGCATATCAGAATGTTACATAATTTAGGACACGGAGTTGCTTGATATGGGTAAAGAAAGTTTGATAAATTTTATTCAAAAAATCTTACCAATGCCTACCGATAAAGCGGTGTTGATTTCGACTTTCTTTAAGCCTAAATACTACTCCAAGAATAACTTTTTATTAAAAGAAGGAAAGATTTGCACAGAATCTCATTTTATAGAATCTGGATTTTTGCGTTCGTATGTGGTGGATGTTGATGGCAATGAGGTTACTACTGATTTCTATGGTAGTGATATATTTGCTAATGACTTCTTATCGTTTTTTAAAAGAATTCCCTCCAACGAAAATATACAAGTCTTAGCAGATTGCCAGACTTGGGTGATTACCTACGAAGACTTACAAACCTGTTTTCATACGATTCCTGAATTTAGAGAGTTTGGGCGGATGATGCTCATCAATAACTATTCAAGACTGCAAGAGCGGATGCTCGGCATGATGCAACTCACTGCCGAGCAAGGCTACGAGAAATTGATAACTTCGCATACTGAAGTTTTTCAGAAGGCTCCACTCAAATATATTGCTTCTTATTTAGGTGTTACCGATACCTCACTAAGTAGAATTCGTAAAGAAATTGCACGTAGTAGATGATATTACGTTACTGCTTTTTATTTACTATAAAATATTGATAGTCAAAAGATTAGTTATTATTTTAACCAACTAATAATACCCGAATATCCAGTAGCCAATTCCCAATCACAATAATGTACTTGGGTCGAGTAGATTGTTTTTGATTGAAAAAACTACCAATCCTGCGGTATTTCGCATACCTGTTTTTTCGAGTAAGTTATTGCGATGTCCATCGACCGTGCGAACACTGATAAAGAGTTTATTGGCTATTTCCTGGGCCGTATATTGCTTACAAATCAAATCAAGTACATCAAGTTCTCGTTGGGTCAGGGTAGAAGGGATATCATCTTGAATTAGCAAACGGGGTTTTTTGCCAGTTAGCCTATTTTTCATGGCGGCCAAGAATGCTTCATTGAAATAAAAATCTTTTTCAATAACTGCCCAAATGGCTTTCTCTACTTCAGCAGGTTCTACGTTTTTGAATAAATAGGCATTTACGCCTAATTCCATAAGGTGTGTTACGAAACGGTCTTCACTATACACCGACAAAATAATAACTTTGATGTTTGGAAATTTCTGATGGAGAATCTTAGTAGTATCAACTCCATTGAGTTCGGGCATTGAAAGGTCGAGAAGCACGATGTCTGGTTTGATTTCGGCCGCCTCAATGGCCTCAATGAGGGCTTTTCCGTTATCAACTTCAAGGATAATCTTAATGTTCTCAAATGAGTTAACGATTGAAATCATACCTTTGCGAAACAACACTTGGTCGTCTGCAATGGCAACGTTGATAGTTTGCATGGGGACTATTGTTTTTATTGGCTGAATTAAGCTTGTTAAATTAGGAACCACGGATTAGTTTAGTAATCCTCAAGTTAATGGAATGCTAATATCAAGTTTTAGACCCTCGTTAGGTCTTGTTTCAAATTTTGTTGTACCGTTTAACATTTTGGTTCGAGTTTCTATATTTTTTAGACCCAAACTGCGTTTTTGATAAGCTTCAGCAAAATCGAAGCCTTTACCATTATATTTATATTCTATTTCGAGGGTATTATTATCAATTTTTAGTGTGAGCAAAACTGTTTCTGCTTCTGAGTGTTTGACGGCATTATTGAGAAGTTCTTGAATCAAGCGATACACCACTAAACTTATTTTATTGTCAACAGGTGGAAGATTATCGGCTTTCAGAAAGATAGTAATTTCTGCAAGTTCCATTGTTTTCTCGCACAAACCCTCTACCGAATACGCAAGTCCAAATTCTTCTAATCCTTGTGGTAATAAATCGTTTGAGATACGTCTAACATTATCTATTGTATTATCAATCAATATTTTAGATTTTGAACTGATATTGTCAATGATGTTGTTTTCAGAGGGATTTATATGAATTTGGCCAACTAAAAGCCTTAGAGCTGATAAAGAAGCTCCTACTTCATCATGTAGGTCACGTGCGAGCCTTTTTCGTTCGGTTTCAATAGCTTCAAGCGTACCGTGGTAGAGCTCACGTTGATGTTTTGCTTCAGCTTCTTTGAAGGCAAGGTCTTGTCTAATAATTCGACGCTGATACAACAAGATAAACCCTACAACCCCAGATGCTAAGAGCATCATAGCAATCGTTCCACCAAAAAGTAAAATATATAAATCTACCGGCGATGACTGTGCCATAGGCCAATTCCTAAAAATATGTGTAAGATTAACATTAAAAATGCGTGCATACCCCATGCAAGCGACAGCAAATAATTATCTCCTTTGATGAAATTACTTAGAATAAAGACAAAAAGACTTCCTGCAAAATAAAACAAAAAACCTGAATTAATCCAAAAAATTGGTTGTTTTGTTGGTTCACGGGTATCTAATTCTATCAACATTTTATAAAAGCAAAGTAATGATAGTAGAATGATAATTATGGCCTCCAGTCCACTGGCATAAGTATTGAAATTGAAGATGCTTTGTATGAAAATAGCATTGATAATAGCTAATATTATAAAGCCACTAATTGTATAAGGCATTATTTTACGATGGAAGAAATTTCCAAAAAAATGATGATAAAACAAGCCAATAAATAGAAACTCTAAGACGGTGTAAAGGTGTAAACCTGGTAGTGTATTGAGTTTGGGATAGAAGTGAGAAATAGTACGTGTAGATAATTCAGAAAAAGCTCCTAATAGAAGAAAATACCATACAAAATTTAATTCATTTTTTATGTATTTATATCTGATTAGAGCTATTGTTACTGTAAATATCAGTACGTATTGTACGTAATCAAGCAGCCATATTAATATTGAATTTACCATCGGAATGTAGGTATTAAGCAAGTATTGGGCGTTACATTCCAATACTTGCTTTTTTAGAATTGAGCAGATTTATTACTCACCTGGATAGGGTGGAACAGGGTGACTATAATCATAAATTTCATCACCTTCTTCGACGAGTTTAATTTTCTTAGGATTTTCATCGTCTATTATCAAATTTGCATTTGACATCATCACACATCCGTAAAGTTGTCCTTTTTCGCCAATATTGTCTAAATATTTCATTCCCAAAGTAAACTTTATGTATTCTTTATCTTGATTTTTATCTAAGACAATTTGAATCTCATCGCGGTGGAAGTAAAAAGCTGTAAAGTCTTCTGGCTTGAAATGTTTATTATATAGGTAGTTTTCAGCGTAATTTTTTGCCAATTCAGGGTCTATTGGCTCATCGTAAATGGGAGGCTTTTGCTGTGACATAGTATGTGATTTTTTTATTAGAGTGAAACAGTACAAATATAGATTTTTTTGGTAGTCCTAAAATACGTAAAAATACCCGTTTTGGCAAATAGGCGTTTATACCCTTATTCTTGAATTTGATTATTAATTACTTTGTAACAAGAAAATTTAGTAAAACTTGAAATAAACAAACTCTTAATTTAGGCTTATCTATTACATTCTATAATACCTAAACTATTATATTCTACTATGAAAACATATCCTTATAAAAGCCTTGTATTCAAGGGTGGAGGCGTAAAAGGAATTGCCTATGTAGGAGCACTAAAAGCCCTCGAAGAAGCAAATATAATGACACAAGTGAGTCGTTTTGCGGGAACATCAGCAGGGGCAATTACTGCTGCGTTGGCTGCTTGCCGAATAAGCTCTGATGCACTAAAATCATTTCTGGGTACAACAAATTATAATGATTTTAAAGATGAGGGGGGCGTTTTTAACTTCTTGAATGACCTCGCCAACCATTTTGGGCCTTATGAGGGAGATTATTTTTTAGACAATTGGTTTAAGGTTTTTCTTAAAAATCAGGATATTGACCCTGACATTACTTTCCAAGGCGTAAATGATAAATTTGGTACAACTTTAAAAGTGTTTTCAACAGACTTAAACTTACAGCAGATTCAAGTTTTTTCAGTAAAAACTACGCCTGATGTGAAGATTGCCGAAGCTGTACGAGCCTCAATGTCGATTCCGATGTTTTTTAAAGCTTGGCAGTTTCCTGACGGAAATCCGAATGACCATATTTATGTCGATGGGGGAGTAATGTATAATTATCCGATTGATACTTTTGATTCAGTAGATTTACCCGATACAACGCTTGGTTTTTTCTTGACAGATTTGAATCCTAACGCTGATAAAGCCAATGACCTAACATTTGGTATTTCGCATCTCGAATTATACATTAAGTCTGTTTTTGAGTCGTTGATGAACTCTCAAGATGTTATGGTAAATGAAAATAAATTTGAAGAATCTCGAACCATTAAGATAGATGATTTAGGTATTGCTGCAACTGATTTCGGGATTACCCCAGCTCAAGCCCAACAGTTGTACGATTCTGGACTGAAAGCGACTCAAGATTTTTTGAATAAAATTAGTTAAAATGTTTTTGGGTTAATATACTAAAAAGGCCACTTTTGATAATTAAAGTGGCCTTTTTTTATTTTTTATATGAAATCAATGGCCTTTTCCGCCACCTTTTACTACTTCTTTATCAAAGTCAATTCCTTGTTTACGCAAAACTCCTTGTACAACAATTCCAAAAATAAACAAGTAAACAAAACAACCCGCCGCTAAAAGGTATGATTGCTGAATACCGAAAGAATCAGCAACTTTTCCTTGTACAACAGGAATAATGGAGCCTCCAAGAATCATCATAATCAAGAAAGCTGCTCCTTGATTGGTGAATTTGCCGAGTCCTGCGGTACCGAGTGAGAAGATACTTGGCCACAAAACCGAGCAGAATAAACCTCCCGAAATAAGAGAGAAAAGAGCTACTTTTCCAGTGGTCATTACCCCGATAACCGACATAATTGCACCGAGTGCCGTGAATATCAATAATAAACGTACGGGTTTTTCTTGGCTCGCAAAGTACGCTAAAATCATGATTGCTACACATGCAGCATAAGGTAGTAAATCGCTTACATCGCCACTATACAATGAATTAACAATCAATACAATTGCAAATGCCACAAATGGGACAATAACAGTAAGGATTTTCTTCATTGATTCTGATGGATTGAAGTTACCGATTGAGGCTGTCCAACGGCCAATCATCATACTTCCCCAGAATAATGAAACAAATTTTGAAATTTGTGAAGAATCTAAATTTTGGGTTTCTTTCAAATATTCGCCAAGGTTTGAGCCAATCGTTACTTCAACACCCACATAAACAAAGATGGCGGTCATACCCAAAACTGCTTGTGGATAGCTAAGTACCGAACCAGCATTTTGCACTGCTCCAGATTTTCCTGCCAACGAGTAAATCATGTAACCAATCATCAAGACTACCATGAGTACAAAGGTAAATGTGATGGCTATTTCGATTGAAAAAGCAACTGCAACCCCTACACACAAGACCAAAAATGCCAATGGAAGCCCGATTACGATATTACTCACTTGAACGTCTTCGTCGTTTTTGATGCGAGGAAGTTTAGAAACCCAGAAAAACAGAGCCATCAAAGCAAACAAAACACCTAAGATAAGATATGGCACTTTTACATCTTCGATTGAAGCATTTGCTGCGGCATCTTTTGATATCGAGCCGAAAATTGCATAAGAAACCAAAGCTGGCCCGATTGTTCCTCCTAAGTTATTGACTGCACCGCCTAAATTAATACGTTGAGCCCCTGTTTCTGGCGGCCCAAGTGCAATCATAAAAGGTTGAGTAGCAGTTTGTTGTAATGAAAAACCTAAGCCTACGATAAACAACCCCGAAAGAAGTAAGTTATAGGAAGCAGTTTGGGCAGCAGGATAAAACAGGAGCGTACCTACGGCCGAAATCAAAAGACCGATAACGATACCATTTTTGTAGCCGATTTTATTGAGAATATCGCCACCCATGATGCGTGAAAATATCAAATAAAGTACCGAACCAATGAAGTATGCAGCATAAAATGCAAAGTCAACGAGTTGGGCTTGTGTCTGTGTAAGTGTGAATTTTTCTTTGAATAAAGGTATTAAAATTCCGTTTGATGCAGCCACAAAGCTCCAGAAGAACCAAACGGTCATGAGGGTGTAAAGATGAGAACGATTATTTTGCATAAGTAGTAAGGTTAAAATGGAATTGCAAATAAGTAAATATATACTCTATTTCCAAAAGTATTTGTTGGGTACAATGACAAACAACCGCATACTCATAGATATTGATAAAGCCTTGGGTATTGAAATGAATTATCTATCAATTTCAGTTCTAATTTTAATTGCTGGTTTTTCTTATATGTACCAAAGGAGTCTATTACAATAAGTCTTTATATTTTGCAAGACTCAAACGTTATTGAGTTTGTTCATATTTAACACTACCATTAAGTAAATATGTAACTTAGTTTACGACAATTTGAATCAACCTGTTTAATTTTGGCATAAATTAAGATAGTGTTCACTTGATTGAACTCCAAATAGCCAATATTACTATGAAGAATATTTTTTTTCTATTTTTTTCTGTGATGCACTTGATGGCTTTTAGTCAGCAAAAACCATCAAATATCCTTACAGGGACACTCGTTAGGGTATCTCCAAAATTAAAAGATATTAAAGCTCCTGAGCCAATTAATACCAAGAAAAAACTCGATAGAAACCCGAAATATCAAGAATTACGAGCGAAAATCAATAAAAGAGTAAGGTTCCCTGTTGAAAACCCATTAGCAAATAGTGCTGATGAGGTACTTCAAAAATCAACTAAGGTTTTGAGTAATAATTTAAGAACCAATGCTCTGATTACTTCTTTTGATGGAGCAGGAGTTTCAGATAATGTTGCGGTTGGATTTGGTTTGTTATCTCCGCCTGACCCCGTTTTGAGTGTAGGGCCTAATCATGTGGTGCAGATGATAAATTTAGTGCATAAAGTATATGATAAATCGGGTAATTTATTGCTTGGTCCATTGAAGTTTAGCCAGATTGCTTCTACTTCAACTGATGACGGCGACCCAATTACACTTTACGACCACATTGCCGACCGTTGGATTTTACTACAATTCAGTAGTTTGTTTACTGCTGGGAGAGAATCTTTGATTTTTTGTGTTTCGCAAACCAATGACCCAACAGGGGCCTATAATATATACGAGTTTCAAACTACTGGCGTGTTTCCCGATTATCCACACGTAGGTATTTGGAATAATAGTTATATAGTTACCACTCATAATTTTAATGTTTCAGGAACAGCCTATGTTGGGCAAGGTTTTTGGGCATTTGATAGAAATAAGATGGTCAATGGTGAAGCTACTGCCACAGCAGTGGCATTTAATGACCCTTCGAGTGGAGGTTTTTTGCCTGTTAGTTTAGAAGGTTTTAAGATGCCTGAGTCTGACTCAAAACCAACATTTGTAACCTACAATGCTGATGAATTTGGCGGTGTCGATGAATTACAAATTCGTACACTGAATCTTGATTTTAATAATCCTGCCAATTCGACACTCAATAGCTTAACAACGGTACCCGTAGCTGCTTTTGATGGAAGAGCTCCCTCATCAAATCCTATCGAACAACAAGGTACAACGGCCATGTTAGATGCTATCGCTGACCGCATGATGAGTCGGATTGTTTATCGAAGATTTGATAATTATGAGTCATTGGTAATGAATTATCCAGTAAATGTCAGCGGTACGAGTCCAACTTCGGCTGCTACTTATCAGGCCTCAACCCGATGGTATGAGCTTACGAGAGCTACCCCGACAAGCCCGTGGACTGTTAATCAGCAATCAACCTATTCACCAACAGCTATTAGTGGTTCAACTGGTATAAATCGCTGGATGGGCAGTGTAGGAATTGACCAAAGAGGGAATATCGCATTAGCTTATAGTAGGTCGAGTTCAACCAATTACCCCGATATTTACTATGCTGAAAGAAAGAAGTCAGACCCAGTTGGAACACTCGGAGCTGAACAATTATTTCATGCTTCGGGTGGTTCGCAAACAAGTAGTTCTGGGCGATGGGGTGATTATTCTGCCATGACAACTGACCCATCGGATGAAGAAACGCTTTGGTTTACCGCCGAGTATTACGCTGCTACTGCAACTGTTGATTTTAAGACTCGTATAGGGAGTTTTAAAGTAAATGACCCCGTAACAACGCCAACAGTACATTTTAAATTTGGAGGAACAATAGCTCGTCAGAAAGAGTCGATTATTCCGATAAATACCCGATATTATAAAGATTATCCGATTACAATAGTTGTAGACCAAGTACCTTCACAACCCGTGAATGTAAATATCACCAAAACAGGTACGGCCACCGAAGGTGTTGATTATGATTTACTCAATATTTCTCCAATTACATTAAATGCCTCCAACTTATCACAATCATTCACTTTGCGTGTTTATGATGACTCTTTTAATGAACCAGACGAGTTTATAGATTTATCTTACACACTCAATGTAAACGCTGGGAACGCAGTGGCAGGCACATATAATCAAAAACATCGAATAACAATTATCGGAACTACAAGTTGCCCTTCTGCTAATATTTCGGTAAGCCGTCCAACTACATTTTGTGAAGGCGACTCTGCTGTTTTAGTAGCAAATGTTGGGGTTGATAATACATATCAATGGTATAAAAATGATGTACTTATCTCGGGGGCAACTCAATCAGAATATATTACTAAAACATCTGGCAATTTTAAAGTTGCAGTGAGTCGATTGGGTTGTACTATTTCATCTTCGCCTGTGGCAATAAACGTAAAAGTTGGTGCACCTGTTCCAGCAACTATTAGTCGTGTTATCACGGTTGGGACTACTATCACAGCAGGAAATGGTTTACAAGCAAGTGCTGTTTGTCCAGGCTCCAAGACTGAAACATATGCTGGGCCAGTGGTTGGTTATGATGGAGGAACAAAAAGTGGTGCAGACCCTCAAGTTACTATGTCTGGTGTAGGAACAAGTATAGGCAGCACAAAGGTTTCTATCACTTGGAGAAAACGCAGTAGCGGCTCAATAAATGATTGCGGAACTGTTGGTGGCACAGGAAGACCTTACTACGATGAGGTTTCATTTAAAATTCAAGCACCAAATGGTTCTATTATTAACTTGGTTGATACTGATACTTATGGCATTGGTACAACTCCATTGGGTAGTTTAACAACAGTATTTGAAGATGGAGGAACTGCTTTGGGGGCACTGCCTGCCAACGGAACCTTTGCTCCATTACAGTCACTCTCTACATTGAATGGTTCTAATCCTAATGGTACTTGGACTTTAATTGCTGCTGACGCCTTTAATATTGACCCTCTTTGTGTAGAGAGTTTTTCAGTGACGGTTCTTACACCTGGTTCGGGAGCTAACAGTACAATAACATGGTACAGTAGTGCTACTGGAACGACTGCTGTCGGTACAGGTTCAGAGTATATTCCTACAGATACAGCCCCTGGTACCTATATTTATTATGCAGAAGCAAGTTGTAGCGGCCTTGTTGGGTGTGCCACAAGTATCAGAAAACCTGCATCGCTCACTATTTCTCCTCTGAATTGTTTATCAGTTGGTGGTTCGGTAACGTCAGATGCCAATGTATGTGCAGGGAGTAATTCTGGAATTTTAACCCTAAGTGGACATACTGGAACAATTGTACGTTGGGAATCTTCCACAGATGATTTTGTGAATACAAGTTCAATTAGTAATACAACAACTTCATTAACGTATAGCAATCTTACACAAACAACTAAATATCGAGCAGTTGTGAAAGATGGAGCATGCCCAGAAGTGGTATCTTCAGCTGCCACGATTACAGTTATTACAGTTACTGCAACGGCAAATAATACAGGACCTTATTTAACAGGGCAAACTATCCAGTTAACTGCTACTGGTGGAAGCTCGTACAATTGGACTGGGCCTAATGGTTTTTCAAGTACAGTCAACCCAATTAGTCGCACGAATGCTACTCTGGCTATGGCAGGAGTTTATACCGTTTTGGTTACCCAAAATTCATGTACAGCATCTGCTACTACTGCCGTAATTGTAACCGAAAATAATCCTTGTTTATCGCTCGTAGAATATGACTATGTTCAAGCAGGAAACCCTTTTGTTTATAAATTTCCATTGGTAAATAATATGGTGATTGCCGAAGTACCCGAGCAAACTTCAGTTCTGGTTAATCCAATTTGCCCGTCAGTGCCGATTGAAAGTTTCAGAATGAAAATTACGGGTTTACCGTATCTGCACGAGGTAATTGAAAATATACCATTATTTGCCTTGTTTAATAATACAGGAAATGATGTATTAGGAAGAAACCTAAGCCTAGGAAACTACACTCTGACGATAACTGGCTATAGCCAAGATAATGGGCAAGGCAATGTAGTTTATGGGCCAGTTGATACACAGTTTACGATTGTGGCCAATAATGCCAGCATTTCTACACCGACTTTCACCATCAACTCGTTATGTGCAGGAAGTACGTTTAATGTGAATTTTACGACGGTCGGAGCATTCAATCCTGCCAACCAGTTTGATGTACAGTTGTCTGATGCTAATGGCACATTTGATAATCCAGTAATTATCGGTAGCACACCAGCGGCTGGGGTTGCAGTTTGTACGATACCTATGAATATTGCCGTTGGTTCAAATTACAGAATTCGGGTGGTTTCTACCAACCAAACGCTAACAGGAACAACCAATGGTTCCAACTTAAATGCAGTTTCGGCTTCATTAAACTTGGTTAGCCCGACCAATGATGTTTCGAGTGGAACCTCAACTAAGCAAGCAACTCAAAGCATAACAGCAACGAATAAAATCTCCTCGCCAGCCAATACAATTTATAAAGCAGGAAATTCGATTTTATTGAATGCTGGATTTCAAGCTAATTCGAGTTCAGTTTTCAAGGCTGAAATTGGGGGATGTAATTGATAATCAGTATTTTATGTAAAATAAAAAAGGTTTGATGCTTCAAAACATCAAACCTTTTTTTATAATTATGACTTTTAAAATCAAACGCCCCATTTTTCTGGGTTACGTCTCCATTTTTTCAAGGACTCTAACGAATCAGCTGAGATATAGTTTTGTGCAATTGCTTGGTCGATGAGTGCATTGTAATGGCTCAATGTAACCAATTTTACGCCTTTATCAGCAAAGTTTTTATCAGCAACTTTAAAACCGTACGTGAAAATAGCCACCATTCCAACTACCTCAATTCCTGCTTCACGCAGAGCATCTACGGCTTTTAATGAACTTCCGCCTGTCGAAATTAAATCTTCGATAACCACAACTTTTTGGCCTTTTTCAATACGGCCTTCAATCTGATTTCCCATGCCATGCTCTTTTGGCTTTGGGCGTACATAAGCAAAAGGCAAACCAAGTGCATCTGCCACCAATGCCCCTTGTGGAATACCCGCCGTAGCTACTCCAGCTACAAGTTCGGCATCTGGAAAATGTTTTTTGATGGCTTTTGCCAATGATTTCTTGATAAATGTACGTCCTTCAGCAAACGAAAGCGTTACACGGTTATCGCAATAGATAGGCGAATTCCATCCTGAGCTCCACTTAAAGGGTTGTGCAGGACTTAATTTTACGGCCTTTGTTTCTAATAATAAAGAAGCAATTTTTTGAGATACGGTCATGAATTTTAATAAAAATGATAATATTTTTTGTGGACTATTGACTGCGGACTATTGACTATTCTGTCTTCTTTTTCAATAAAATTTTATCAATACGGTTTTTATCCATATCGACAATTTCAAATTCGTACTCTTCCCACTCAAATTTATCGCCAGTATCAGGGATTTCTTGTAGAATATGTAGTGCAAAACCACCAAGTGTATCAAACCCTGTATATTCTTTGCGATTATTGATAACTACCTCAAATTGATTTAAGAAATCATCGAATGGGAGTGAGGCATCAACTAAAAAACTACCATCTTCACGCTCAACTACTTCATATTCAAATTCATCGTCCATCGAGATATCACCAACCAATGCATCTAAAATATCGTTGAGGGTAATAATTCCCATCACGCTGCCGTATTCATCCAAAATAATTCCCATGTGAATACGCTCTTCACGGAATTTTTCGAGGGCTTGATAAGCTTGATTATTTTCGGGAATAAATAAAGGCTCTTTGCCAAGGTCTTCGAGATGTTCTAACTCAGTGGCTAAATCTTTACCGAGTAAATCTTTGATGTAAAGAAGCCCTGTAATATTATCAATACCATCTTTACAAATTGGGTAAACCGAATGTTTGGTTTCAATGATTTTCTCGATGTTTTCTTGTACCGAATCATCCAAGTCGAGATAAGTCAAATCACTTCGGTTGGTCATTAAGGAGGTAATTTTTCTATCGCCTAAATGAAATACATTTTGCACGATTTCTTGTTCGATTTCATCAATTGCTCCGCCTGTTGTACCTTCTTGAATCATTGATTTGATTTCTTCTTCAGTAACCGAGCTATCAGAAATTTCAATTCCTAAAGCCTTAATTATCAGGTCGCTACATTGAGTAAGAAGCCAAATAAAAGGGGAGGTTACTTTCGATATGATATTCATCGGAGCTACCATCACTTTGGCAATAGTTTCGGGGTTAGACATTCCGATGCGTTTCGGCACTAATTCACCTAAAACTAATTGGATAAAACCGATGATTAATACTACCAAACCGACTGCTATATTATCTGCATATTTTAATTCAAGACCAAGACCCGTGAGAAAGTTCTGAATACCAATTGTGAGCGTATCGCCCGAGAAAATACCCGTCAAAATACTGATGAGTGTGATACCGATTTGGACAGTTGAAAGGAAGCGATTAGGAGAATTTGCGAGTTCGAGAGCGGCTGCTGCTCGGCGGTCACCGTTTTTGCTGGCTATTTCAAGTTTTGTTTTTCGGGAGGAGATTAGGGCAATCTCCGACATGGAGAAAATACCATTAAGAATTACTAAAAAAAGGATTATTAATATTTCCATTTAAAGTTTTAAACCCTCAATTACTGGGGTTTGGATGATTATTAAGATGCAAAATAAAATATTTTAATCAGAATTTACGCAAAAACAATATTATAATTTTTTTATCACTCTAATTACTTCCAAAAAAATTCCGAACTTTGCCACTTAATCAATCTTTTTCGAGAAACCTCATGGTTATTTTTATTGACGATAAATTAGTTAGGGTAATAAGTGCTAAAAAGTTTAAGCATCTGCATGGTAATGATTTTGATGTAATGATTGATGCTCGTTTGGAAACGCTGAATCCCAAAAAACTACAAGGTCATGTTATTATTTTAAACGCAGCTGAAACTACGGTTGATAAATTTTTTAAATTAATTCAACAATCGAAAGAGCTTGTTTATCAGTCAGTTACTTTAGTGGTTGAGAATAAACCAGCCATCGAAACACAAATAAAGAATTTTTATAAAGTAGTGAAAGCCGCTGGTGGAGTAGTGTTTAATGAAGAACAAAAAATTTTGATGATGTATCGTCTCGGGAAATGGGATTTGCCAAAAGGTAAGCGAGACGACAACGAAAAAGCTAAACAAACTGCTGTGCGTGAAGTAGAAGAAGAGTGTGGCATAAAGGTAAAATTGAGCGAAAAACTTTGTACTACGTGGCACACCTATACAATGGGCACACGCAAGATTCTGAAACGAACCAAGTGGTACAGAATGAATTGCACTGACGAATCGAAGATGCAGCCTCAGACCGAAGAAGGGATTGAAAAATTGGAATGGATGACCGAAAAAGAGGTACAAACCGCCTTGCTAAATTCATACAGTTCAATCCGTTATGTGATTGACCAACTTAAAGAAAAACATGAAACTACAGTACAGTAAATTCGTTTTTGGGCTGCTTTTGATGCTTGGTTTTACGGAAAGTAACGCTCAAAATTCCTGTCAGCCGAGTTCGTTTTTATTGACACCTATTACCCAAAATCGTACAATTGAGTGGCAGAAATTTCCAGAATTTAGCCTGCCGTTTTCAATCGTTTACGGAGGTCCACGCTTTGGTGATGCTCAGAAACAACCACTCAAACATGGTTTTAGTCACTTAGCCACCTCTGATGGTGGTGATGCCGATTTGCCAAGAAATCAGCGTGCGGCTGTTTGGTACGGCACTGGTTATCCGTCGGCAAACCAGCCGTGGGAAACTATCAAAAGTCCGTGGGGAAATAATATAGAATTGTATAAAAACAAGTGGCGAAATGATATGTCAGATTTTGCCAATGCCTATTCGAGTTCGAGAGGAACAGGCATTGCTGACATTGATTTATTCGTGCCAGACATTGAACTTCAAATAAAATCGAATGATTCGATTCTGAATCTTAGGAATCACCCAACAACGCCAGTTGCCTACCGAAGTCTTGATAATCAATCGTTTATTTCTCAATACAAAAAAGATATTCAAGCATTATACGGACAAGCCTTTATTGAAACTAA
>JACCDW010471780.1_pt1 | contig 26147 bp, 15 predicted proteins | sample 7449781 | NCBI WGS metagenome assembly JACCDW01 (sample SAMN15323449, study PRJNA562643) | freshwater metagenome | isolation source: river surface water | place: USA:Blue River Watershed | collected 2017-08-18
TAGGGGTTAGATTGATACTGAATCCACCGTAGGAATAGAGAAGGCAAGGATTATTGCCGTCTAACTTAGTTCCTTTTTTGTATACAATAAACATAGGTACTTTCGCTCCGTCAGTGGAAGTATAAAATTTCTGCTCCGTTATGTAATCATCAGGATTGTAATTTAATTTCGGCGCTTTATATAACTCGCTCTTACCGTTTTCACAGTTGAAAGAATATATGCTGGCAGGAGACGTGAATGTGTTAAACGTATAATAAAAATTATTATCATTCTGTTCGCCTCCAAAAGAACCAATAGTACCTATTCCTGGCAAATTAATGGTTCTAACAATATTGCCATCATAATCGTATTCTTCAACTAGAGCTTTCGCATCTTGTAAGTAGTGTGCATAGAAATGGTGATAGCCAAGACCGATACCATCTAGTACCATTCTTTGTTCGGGGATTACTGTTTTCCAATTTTCTATAGATGCAAGATTGATATTCATTCGTACCAGATGTTTGTTCGGAGCATGCTCGTTTGTCAAAACAAAAATCTCATCTCCTCTAGATTCAACCACGCTGTACTCATTTTCAAATCCTGCGAATAATAATTTCCATTCTCCTCCTTCTATATCCTTATACCATAATTCCGTACCGTACGTTCCCTCGCTAATATCTAAGAAAAGATAGCGTTCCTCCTCTGTTGTATAAACAGAATAATAACGATGTGCATGAATACTGTCCTCATAAATGATTTGATCGTCACTTTGCGGAGTTCCCATCGTGTGGTAATAAACCTTTTGATTTACACTTTCATTACTGTACATTTTTTTCTCATCAGGCTTCGGATAACCACTGTAGAAAAAGCCGTTACCATGCCACGTTGTGCCACCGAATTTCACCCAACGAATAGTGTCTGCTAAAACCTGACCACTGTTAACGTCCTTTACATAAATGGTTTGCCAGTCACTTCCCGCTTTAGCAAGGGTATAAGTCATTAAGGAATTATCCTTGTTGAATTGCATGCCACCAAGAGATACGGTACCGTCTTGGGCATACTGATTTGGGTCGATAAATACTTCCTCCTTACTAATCTTATTATCTGTGTTATCCGTCATCATCGCCTGTCTGTAAACAACGGATTGATTTTGTAAGCCATCATTTTTAGAATAATACAAGTAATTCCCTTTCTTGAAAGGCGAACCAATTTTTGTATAATTCTGTAGTTCTTTTAAACGAGTTTTTATTTTATCACGATAAGGTACAGTACTTAAATAGCCCTCCGTCACCGCATTTTCTTGGTCAACCCATTGCATCACTGCTTTTGCCGTATCATTCTCCAACCAACGATATGGATCGCTAATCTTCGTTCCAAAATAGTCGTCCACCTGTTTAATCGTGTCCGTTTTAGGGTACTTGATATTTTGCGCACTCCCCCAACTACTAACACTCAGTAATCCTGAAAGAGTAAATAAAAATATTTTTTTCATGTTTAGAATTTGAATTGTAAAACTTGCCAAGCATCTTCCACACGGTTATTTTCTAATAACTCATGCGCCAACTGATGTAAATGTGATCCTAGACTTTCTTTTGGATATTGATTCGTTAGACTTACAACCAAACTTTCGATTTTAGCGGAATCAGCTTCTGGAATACGTTCTACGTTAGCTAATTGTCCTAAATCATTTCCTGTTAAATATCTGCTAGTCCGAACTTCGATAGGTAACTGGTCGAATCCAATCCCGCATTTTTCATTTGGTTTTGGAATCGTAAATAAAGCATCACCACTCGCTCTGCAATACCAGTCTCCTCCCATACGAGCGACTAAGTCGATTTTGTTCGCATCGATTCTCCCATCTTCACCAAGTACTTGATCATTGATATGCATTAATACTATTTCACATACAATTAAATTGCCTGCACCGCCTTCCATGCCTGTTTCAATGATATCCTTCACCGTACATTCAAATTGAACCGGCGACTCCGCTACACGAAACGGTTTGATCTTCTCACTAGCAATAGGTGTAAATCCTGCCTTCACGAACTCGCTTGTCCCTGCCGGATATTCACAACTTGCTAAACTCATTTGCTGAACCATTTTATAGTCCACAACATTAATCACAACCTCCCCACATTGACGAACATTTTCTAAGGTATGTTTAATCGTATTGTCACGCACTCTGCGCGCAGGACTGAATACCAAAGTGGCAGGGTTACTGCCAAAGGCGTTGAAGAAGGAGTAGGGGGCAAGGTTGGCATTGCCTTCAGCATCTATGGTGCTTGCAAAAGCAATAGGACGAGGCGCAATTGCACTCAACATATAGCCATGCAATTTTGCGGTGGCTACTTCTTTTGGATCGATAATCATATAATTCGTTTGATGATTTGTTCAGAAATTAATACTAGTAATAAAATCGCAGCTAAGGCTACAAATTCCCATTCAAAAATGTTTCCATATTTAACAAATATGGTTTCATCTTTAAAAATTGGTAATTCACTTTCAATGGCACCTTCTTTCCACCATCCTAATTGCTCGGTGATTTCACCAGTAGGTAGAATAGTTGCACTTATGCCCGTGTTTGCACTTCGCGCAATACTACGATGACATTCAATGGCTCTAAGCGAAGCATAGTGCAAATGCTGACGGTGTCCTTCCGTATTACCCCACCATCCATCGTTCGTCATAATGGCAATTAAATTCGCTCCGTTACGTACAAAAGGTGTTAAATAAGAACCAAAAACAGACTCATAACAAATGGCTGGAGCGACACCAATATTGTCTTTCCAGATTACCGTGCGTTCCTCTTGCGTGGCAATATTCTGCACACTACCTCCCATATCAATCATGGTCTTGCCAAGTATAGGTACTACAATGCCAGGATAAGGGATGCGTTCAACGCCAGGTACTAATTTTGATTTATCATAACGTTGCAATGGTGCAAAGGTTTTGAGGTAAATCGCGCTATTGAAAAAGTCGTAGTAATTGTTTCCGTTACCGTAATGTGTGCTCGTTACTGTTTTTGGATAGTGATATATTTCCATCACATTAGCGCCCGTCAACAGCCCCATATTCGGACGTTGCGCAACAAAATTGTATAAGGCATTCATTTGTTGTGTGCCTTCGGTATGTCCCCATTCGACAACACTCGGAAGCGCAGTTTCAGGCCAAATACATAGGCTCGTTCTTTCATCTGTATTTTCTGTACTCAAACGAATGAATTTGCTTAATATTTTATCTCCGCTATTTGCATCAAACTTTTCGTTATACGGGTCGATATTAGGTTGTATAACCGTCACTCTTATCTTTTCAGCCGCGCTATCGTTCACGTTTTTCTTCTGCAATAAATGCCAAGAAATGGTCAGGGGAAATGCCAGTACTGCCAAAAATGAAAAGAACCAAATCCGCTGCGTAGAGCCTTTGCTGAAAAAGATTTGCAAAAGCAATAAGTTAGAAAGTAAAATCCATAAGGATCCGCCTAGATGTCCTGTAATTGAATACCACTGTACCATTTGCGGATACATGGCCATTCCATTACCCAAAGTAAGCCATGGCCAAGTTAACTCCCATGTCAAGTGGATCTTTTCAAAAGCTAACCAGAAAATTATCCAACTAATCCAAGAAGCAACTTGCCCCCAATATCTCCTAACGATTCGTGCCAAACCGAAAGGAATACTCATTAACAGACTATTCAAGAGGATGGCGGCAATACCACCTTCCAAACTAGCATTACAAACCCACCAGGTGCATGCAGCGTTCCAGAGTACCAATCCCCAATAGCGCCATATGAAACGCCCCAAACCATTTAATGGAAGCTCTTCTAATAGTAAAAACGGAATCCATCCTACAAAAAGAAAGCAAACAGCAGGCGAGGTAGGCCAGCCAATAAATAGAAGTCCCGCACCTAAGGTGGCTAAAAGAAATGCCGTTAAGGAAGTCGACTTAATCACGCTTTTTTGAAATTTCAATAAAATTAAAAATTTATCTCTGCATCTTGACAAAAGAAGCATAATCTTCAGTAATTTGTATCCAATTATTTTTACTATGAAAACCACCTTCAAGTCTTTGCTGGCAATTGTTTCTTTTCTGTTTTTGTCGGCTTTCTCTTTAAATGCTCAAACGCTCAAAGAAGCTTGGACTCTTTACAACAAAAATAAAAATCAGGAAGCGAAATTAGCCTTCGAAGCATGTGCTAAAGACCCTTCTACAAAGGCTGAAGCGGAATTAGCCTTGGCATTCTTAGAAGATGATGATGATCATGAAGATCTCGCTTTCCAACATTTCACTCGTTTTTACGATGCTTCTGAAAATCCTTTCCCTTACCTCTATGCGCTTTGGTGGACAGGTCTTGTAATGGATGGGGCTAAGAAATTGGATGCTCCTCACTTGGCTTTCTTGCAAAAAATTATGAAAGATCCGCGTGCAAATGGTACCATCAAAGCCTTATGTCAAAGTCAACTCGGATATCATTATGCGAAATTGGGCAACTTTAAACAATCATATACAGAGTTTGGTAAAATTGGAGCGCTTGAAAATTGGCAAGTCTTAGGTACTTTCGATAATACTTCAGGAAATGGCTTTAATAAAGATTTTGGCGTGTTAAATGCCGGAAATCAAAGCGAAACTAAGTTTAAAAATAAAGTCGGGGCGACCATCAAATGGTTTGACGCGAAAAATATTCGTAAAGACAAATGGTTCGATTTCTCCTTCTATTTAGGGGTGAGCAACTCAATCATGTATGCGCAAACTTTTGTCGAAAGTCCAACAGCACAAGATGTTTGGCTTCGCGCTGGTTGTGGCGGAACTTTCCGTGTATGGGTAAATGATAAACTTGTAATTTCTGAAGCGGAAGAGCGTGATTGTGATGTGGACGTGTTTAACTATAAAATTAAATTGAATGAAGGGGCTAACCGTATCCTTGTTCAAATCGGCGAAAGCGAAAATGACAACGCCAACTTTATGATTCGTCTAACAGACGAAAACGCAAACCCGTTAAACTTAAAAAGCTCCACAACTTATCAGACCTACGCGAAAGGAACTTCGAAAGGAAAGCATCTGTCTTTCTTTGCTGAAGAGTATTTCGATAAATTGGTTGAAAAGGATCCAAATAATATCATGAATGTGTTAATGCAAGCGCGCATCTACCTTCGTGATGAACGTATGTTCGAAGTGCGTAAAGCGTTGAAACATGCTATGGAATTAGCCCCTAACAACGCTCACGTTATTATGCGTATGATGAACGCCTATAATCGTGATGGTAACCAAACCGACTATTCTAAGTTGGAAGAGAAATTAAAGACAAAGACGCCTGATAATATGCAAAGTCTGAAACTTCGTTACAGCGAGGCTAACAGCAAAGAAGATTTTGCAGAAGTAGAAAAGTTGATCGATCGTATGGAAGAACTATATGGCGTTTCTGAAGCGACCACACTAAAGCGTATCAACTTATTACTTTCTCAAAAGAAAATTGATGACGCCATCAAAATGATTAACAGCGCATATTCTAAGTATCCTGAAAATACTGATTTTGTAGCCTTCAAATACAAAGTGGTTCAGAATGTAAGTAAGAGCAACAAAAAAGCAAACGCAGTACTTCTAAAATACTTCAAGACGAACTATGATGACGACGTATTGACCACTATCGCTGGCAATTATTTCGATATGGGTAAATTTGCCGATGGCTTGAAATTGTATCTATTGCGTGCACAAAATGAACCGTATAAAGTTGATTTCTATGACGACCTAGCTACTTTGTACTATAATCGTCAAGATTACAAATCAGCTTTGGAATGGCAACAAAAGACTATTGAGCAAGCACCTTACGCAAGCGGACTATGGAATTCAATGGGTCGTATTTATGAAGCTCAAAATGAAAAGGAAGAAGCAATTAAAGCCTATAAAAAAGCCATCTACTTCGATCCTACCGATTATGATGCGCGTAAAAAACTCCGTGAGCTACAAGAGAAAAAGGAAATGTTTGCCAACTTCGATTCAACAAACATTGATGACTTAATTAAAACAGCTCCGAAAGCGGAAGATTATCCAGAAGATAACTCAGTTGTATTGTTAAACGAAACGCAGTTTATCTTCTATCCAGAAGGTGCTTCCGAAGAGCGTAATGAAATTTTAATCAAGATTCTTAAGCCTGCAGGTGTAGAGGATTGGAAAGAATACTCCGTTAGTTACAATTCCTACGGTCAAAACTTAACCTTTGAAAAAGCTGAAGTAATCAAAGAAAACGGTGACAAAACTGAAGCGGAACGTAACGATAGCTACTGTGTATTCACAGGCTTGGAAGTAGGGGATGTAATCCATATCTCTTATAAAGTGCAGAACTATCAAAGCACAAAATTGTCACAACACTTCTTTGATAAATTTGGTTTCAACTATCGTTACCCTTGCAAACTTTCTCGCTATTCTATGTTAGTACCGAACAAGAAAGATTTCAATTGGCGCGTAAAAAATTCAAATATGCAGCCTGTCGTTACCGATATAGATAATTACAAGCGCTATGTTTGGGAAATGCGTGATCAACCTGGTATGAAGGCGGAACCATATATGCCTCCTGCTTCTGATTGTGGAATCACCCTTGAATACTCTTCAATGCCCGATTGGAAATATGTTGCTAATTGGTATTCTGATTTGTCTTCTAGCAAAGCAAAAGGCGACTTTGAAATTAAAGAAGCTGTTGCTGAAATTTTTAAAGACAAAGGCAGCAACTTAAGTGATTTGCAAAAAGTAAAAATCATCTATGATTATATTGAAAAGAATATGAATTATAGCAATGTATCTTTCTTGCACTCAGCGCAAATTCCGCAACGTGCCAGTCGTACCCTGAATACTAAATTAGGCGACTGTAAAGATCTTTCTACTTTGTTTGTTGCAATGTGTAACGAGGTAAATATAAAAGCTAGTTTAATGCTTGTCGATACGCGTGATAACGGAGATCAGGATATGATTCTTCCGTCAACTGCATTTAACCACTGTATCGCTACGGTTATCTGTGAAGGAAAAGAATACATTGTCGAGTTGACAGATAATAAATTGTCCTTCTCGACTATTCCTGATAATGAACGTAAATCTTTGGTGTTACGTATCCCTCGTGAAGTTATTACCAATGATTCTGTTCAAGTTAGTCTTGAGCGAATGGCTTCTGTAAATCGTCCACTTAACACCATCACACGCGTTTCGAATATTTCTTTTAAGGAAAATGATTTGATCGTTAATCGTACCACCTATCGTTCAGGCGACTTTGCCTCTGCTGCTCGTTCTGCATATGGTGCAAGCGGTAAGGAACAGCAAGAAAAGGATATGACGCAAACATTAAGTAGCGACTTTAAAAATGTTTTGAAGTTGAATAAATTAGAATTTAGTGACTTGAAAGAATTGTTGGATACTGTTACCTACACGTATAATTTCACCGTGAAGAACGAAGTAAATGAAGTAGCAGGGTTGCATATTTTAAAAATGCCATGGAGTGATTGTATCACTTCTTTAGACTTCGTTTCATTAGAAAAAAGAAATTATGATTTGTTGTTATGGAAGTTCGCTGGTAGTGAGCAATACTATGAGAAAATGTTGGTAGAAGTGCCTGCTGGATTGAAATTTGCAGAAGTTCCTAAAAATACTAGTATTGAAAACGACTTCGTTAGCTACTCAGTTACCTATAAACTGGTGGGTGCTAAAATGGAAGTAGTTCGTAAACTTCGTTACAAAAAGGATATCATCACTACTGCTGAATATCTTGCTTTTAAAGACACAATGAACAAGATTTCGTCTAGTGACAATAAACAATTAGGCTTCAAGTAAGTCCGCTTATTCGCTAAAGAAAAATCCCCATTCTGCTTTTGCAAAATGGGGATTTTTTATTTCGATTAATTAAGTCCGATTAGCCATTCATTGTCGTTAAGAACTCTTCGTTGCTCTTCGTTCCTTTCATATGACGAAGTAACATTTCCATGCTCTCTTCTGGACGCATCTCTGCTAAGTGATTTCTCAAGATCCACATCTTCTGTAAAGTCTCTCTGTCTAGTAACAAGTCTTCTCTACGTGTGCTACTTGCCACCGCATCCATTGCAGGGAATAAACGACGATTCGCCAATTTACGATCCAATTGCAATTCCATATTACCTGTTCCTTTGAATTCTTCAAAGATAACCTCATCCATCTTCGAGCCCGTCTCAATCAAAGCTGTTGCGATGATAGTAAGCGAACCGCCATTTTCAATCTTACGCGCAGCACCAAAGAACTGCTTAGGTTTCAATAAAGCTGTAGCCTCAACACCACCACTCAATACCTTACCAGATGCCGGAGCAACCGTATTGTGCGCACGAGCCAAACGAGTGATACTATCCAAAAGGATAACTACATCATGACCACATTCAACCATACGTTTTGCCTTATTTAAAACCATGGTAGATACCTTAACGTGCTTGTCAGCTGGTTCATCAAATGTAGAGGCAATTACTTCTGCATTTACACTACGTTCCATATCTGTTACCTCTTCCGGACGTTCGTCAATCAATAATACAATTAAATAAACTTCAGGATGATTAGCTGCAATTGCATTCGCCACTTCTTTCAATAACATTGTTTTACCAACCTTAGGCTGCGCAACGATGAGTCCACGTTGTCCCTTACCAATTGGCGTAAACAAATCCATCAATCGAGTGGAATAAGAATCTGATTTGTAGACCAAATTCAATTTCTCATTTGGGAACAATGGGGTTAAAAAGTCGAATGGTACGCGATCACGTACAGCATCCGTTGTACGTCCATTCACCGATTCTACTTTCGTTAATGCATAATATTTTTCTCCTTCCTTTGGCGGACGAATCGTTCCGATTACCGTATCACCAGTCTTAAGACCATACATCTTAATCTGTCCTGGTGAAACATAAATATCATCTGGAGAATTTAAGTAATTGTAGTCCGCACTTCTTAAGAAACCAAAGCCTTCTTGCACAATTTCTAAAACACCTTCTCCGTTAATAATACCTTCCAATTCAATCATCATATTATATTTCGATGGAGCCGGAGGTGGAGGAGGGGTTCTGCGGAATTCAGGACGTGGTCCGTTTTGATTTTCTGCAGCAACTACACCTTCTGGTGCAGGAGCGTCTGTCTGCGCAGCAACGGGTGCTTGCGCATGTTCAGGTCTAGGATGTGTGTGCTGCGGACGGTTATCGCGCTCACGAGGATGTGGCATGCGGCCACGACCATCTTGTTGCGGACGATGTCGGTTATCATGCTGGCGAGGAGCACGCTCATTCGTTGACGGAGGAGCAATGCTGGATTCAGCAGGCAAATTCGGCAACTCAGTAGGAGCTGGCGTAATCTGCATTTCTTTGTTCAATTCTACAGCAAGAGGTAATTCCCCTTCCTTTGGAGTAGCCTTCTTAGCGCGAGGCTTTGGCTTATCATCCTTTGCTTCTGTGGTTGGACGGCCTTTCGGACGTACCACCGGTGCAGGTTCTTCTCCCTTTGCAATAGCCGCTTTACTACCTATGATTGCTTGCTGATCTAAGATTTGATATATCAATTGCTCTTTGCTAAGACGATTGAAATTCTTCATTCCCATCTTCGTGGCAACGTCTTTCAACTCCGGTAAAAGGAGTTCGTTTAATTGTAAAATGTCGTACATAAAAAATTAAATAACAATTTCGAAAATTGTCAGTCGATAAAAAAAGTTTTGGAAATAGTTTGAGCTAGAATAAGCCCTTTAGACTTAACAAAGATAAGCCTTTTCTGCTATTTTCCAACCCGCATTTACTTTTTTACAGAATAGTGCGAACCCGCTTGCGTGATTGGCGTGATAACCAAATCATTAATGCAATAATGTGCAGGTAAATTCGCGCAATAGAAAATGGTGTCAGCAACATCCGCTCCTGTTAATGGCTGAAATCCTTCATACACTTTCTTTGCACGCTCTTCGTCTCCTTTAAATCTAACTAATGAAAATTCAGTTTCTGCAGCACCAGGATGTATAGCCGTAACCTTGATACCATGTTGAAGCATATCAATACGCATAGACTCACTCAAAGCATTCACCGCATGTTTGGTACCACAATACACATTCCCGTTCGCATAGACGTATTTTCCTGCAATAGAACCGATATTAAAAATATGACCACTGTTTCTTGCTATCATCAAGGGCGCAATTGATCTTGTCATGTAAAGCAATCCTTTGATGTTCGTATCAATCATCGTCTCCCAATCATCAATATTGCCATCTTGTATCGCAGATAAACCTGCAGCAAGACCAGCATTATTGACTAGAATATCAATGCCTCTCCATTCTTCAGGTAAGCCATCCACAAATGCTTTCACTTCTTCACGTTGACGAATATCGAAGGCCGACCAATGAATATCTATAGCATGTGCTGCTTTCAATTGCTCAGCCAATTGTGCTAAGCGTTCCTTACGGCGACCGGTGATAATCAAGCGATAGCCATTCGCTGCAAATTTCTTGGCAGTTGCCTCACCAATACCTGCCGTAGCACCAGTAATTAATATAGTCTTATTCATTAATATGCTCTTTCGTTTTTGCCTTCCATAAAATTGATGAAGGCTTTATTTACGACTTTATTACCACCCGGAGTAGGGTAGTCACCAGTGAAATACCAATCACCTAAATGATTCGGACAAGCTCTGTGTAAGTCTTCTATTGTTTGATAAATAATTTTAACGCTCGCTTTACATTCTACTGGCGTTAAAATTCTTGAAATCTCTTCACTGATTTCCTCCGCACTAAATAGTTTATAAAGACGCTTTACTTCGTTGCGTACGTCCTCTTTAGGTAGCTGTTCCTGTGCTTTACAATCTTTATAAACCTCCTCTAGCAAATGATTCTGTCCGCTCTTTTCTAACAAACTTAACATAGCTCTAAAAGCAACGAAATCGCCTAGTTTGCTCATGTCAATACCATAACAATCCGGATAGCGAATCTGTGGCGCAGAAGAAACGATCACAATTTTACGTGGCCCTAAACGATCCAACATTTTGATGATACTTTCCTTCAAGGTGGTTCCTCTTACAATTGAATCATCAATCACTACCATCGTGTCTTCTCCAGAACGAATACTACCGTAAGTGATATCATAAACGTGTTGCACCATTTCATTACGCGCATTATCTTGCGTGATAAACGTGCGCAACTTAGCATCCTTAATCGCAATTTTCTCCACTCTCGGACGCATACTCAGCAAATGATCCAATTTAGACTCATCTAAATGATATTGGTGCTTTTTGATGTGCTCCCTTTTCCAAGTATTGATATAATCTTCAATGCCTTTGATTAAGCCATAAAACGAAACTTCTGCGGTATTCGGAATATAACTAAATACCGTATTCTTGAAATCAAATTCTACTTCACGCAGTACCGACTCCGCAAGATGATTCCCTAATTTTTTGCGCTCATCATAAATTTCAATATCACTGCCACGCGAAAAATAGATACGCTCAAAAGAACATGATTTTTTCTCCTTCGGCTCACAATAAGCGGCTTCTGTAACAGTTCCGTTCTTGCTAACTAATAAGGCATGTCCAGGTTTTAATTCCTGAATCTGTCCTTCTTTTAAATTAAACACCGTTTGAATAGCAGGACGTTCGCTCGCGGCAACAACAATCTCCTCATCTTGATAGAAGAACGCCGGACGAATACCCGCAGCATCACGCATGACAAAAGCATCGCCATGTCCTAAAATACCCATAATAGCATAACCTCCATCAAACCACTGCGCACTTTGCTTTAAAATATTCATCATCTGAATATGATCTCCAACTTCCTTTGCAGCTTGATGTGGTTCTATCCCCTTTGAAACTAACTGATCATAAGATTTATCAACCTCTTCTTCTAGGAAATTTCCTAATGTCTCCAGAACCGCAGTCGTGTCGAAGCGGTCCTTGAAGTAGGTTGAGCTTTGCTCTAGATTACTAAAAACCTCATCGGTATTCGTTAAATTGAAATTGCCCGCTGTGATTAAATTCTTGCTCAACCAGCCATTCGTTTTTACAAAAGGGTGGCAACGGTCTAGTCCGTTACCGCCGTGTGTGCCGTAGCGTAAATGGCCCATTAATACCTCGCCTAAGAAAGGCACATGGTTTTTCATCCATTCAGCATCCTTCGCTAGTGCAGGGTTTGATTGCTCCACCTTCGCCACATCTTGATGCACACGCTCAAACAACTCTGCAATGGCTTGTTTGCTATTGCTTTTGTTGATATTGTAAAAAGGCTGACCACTACGTAAATTTAGTTTTACAGTCGCCATCCCGGCACCATCTTGACCGCGATTATGCTGTTTCTCCATCAGGAGGTACAATTTGTTCAAGCCATACAAGGCTGTTCCATATTTTTCTTGATAATAAGAAAGTGGCTTTAACAAACGAATGAAGGCTATACCGCATTCATGCTTAATCGGATCTGACAAGGTCTGAAAATTGAAATGTTTTCAAAAAAATCGCGATGCAAAGATACCATATCCCAAGGATTTCAAAGGCCGTTCTTTACTTTTATTCTTAACAATTTCGAAGCACTGTGGAAAACCAAAAAAAATCCCTCCGAATTGGAGGGATTTAATCTTATTTCTTTTGCTGTGCTTCCATTCTTGTTTTCTTCTCAAACCAATCTTCCACCTGGTTAACTCCTAATTGCTTGGCAACAATTTTGTGCGTGGCCGATTCTATCACAAATAACTTCGGAGTCGCATAGGCATCGAATACCGTTCTGAAATCGTAGTAATTATTCATGTCACGCAAATTCAACCAAGGATTTGGATGCTCACGCAAATATTTTCTCCAGCTTTTCATGGTAGGATCGTCCTTATTCGTCATACGCTCCTCCGTGATGGTAATTACGTCGAAATCGTATTTCTTATGAATCTTTTCATACACCTCTAACAATTCTGGAGTCTCCTTCTGACAATGACCACAAGTACTATTCCATACCCATACAATAGTGTATTTACGCTTCATTTCTTGATGGAAATAGTGATTGTTAGCACTGCTGTCTTGTAAAATCATATTCATCACCGGATGCCCAATAATCGTGTTTTCTACGATAGTCACGCGATCACAGATCTTTTTCAACTTGGCAGAATCTACCCAGTAAGCACCTCCGTTGCAATAGTACTCTCTACCCATATGCGCAAACACCGCATCAAAGCCCATTATTTTTGAGTTTTCATACTTGTTCGTTAAGTACCAAACCATCCACTTGTACATCTCCTTGTTCGCCTTCGATTTGCCAACCAAATAATCACAACCATGAATTAAAGAGTCAGGATGCTGAACCGTCAATTGTTCCAAGTATTTTTCTGTCTTAGCATGATATATAGGAGTATACAATAAACGCTCATCACTGAAATCAAATGCATCAAAAAAGTGATTACGGAAATAATAGAATTCATTCATTGAATCTCTACGACCATTCGCTAAACGCGGAAAATCTGGAACCACAGGCTCCGGCATAGCCTTAAAGATGGAAGCTAAAAGTACTTCTGGATGTTCTTTTGTAAACTGAACACGATAGTTTCTAAGCAGACTATCCACTTCAGTCATACGCTTCACTACTCGAGCACTGTCCGCAGGCATTTTACGTACGCCAGGAAACTGTCTGTTCAACATCTCCATCTCCGTACCCATGCGCGTTGAAAATTTTAAATAATCTAAAAACAAGGAATTGTCAGTCGAGTTCGTCACTTTCATATGACCAACAAAATCACTGGTATCCGTTTCAATACTGAAATCTTGGTTCTTGCCCACCATCATCTCAAAATACTTCATCGTTGGTGTAACCACAATATAAATTCCTTCTGGCAGGTGCTCCTTTCCTTTGAATACGAAAGTCTCTCCACGACGAACTTTACACGTATCCTTGATGTATTTTTTGTCACCATAATAGTTTCCTAAAAACAATACGGTGTCCTTGAAATTATTAAGCTTTACACTGATATGATAACCAGTTTTTGGGTCTTCCTTTTTGGCGGTCACCTTATTCTTGTCACCCGCATATACAATCGTACTTGCGAACGCGAAAAAGGTCAGTAGTTGTAAAAATTTCGTTTTCATTTCAAAAGCTATAAAAAGGTTATTCAGCAAATTTAATAGTATTCTCAAATATCACAAGTACTTAACACGTGATTAACAGCTAAAAAAGCCCTTGCAAAACCTGTGGCGTCTTCAAACTCCCAAATCCTGAAATATGCAATTGATAATAACGTTCCAATAGGGCTAAAATCTTTCTACGTTCGTGCATATTCCATTTGCCCGGGCTATCTAACCATAATTTTTTGAAGGCAAGTAAATCATCGCCTACCAAAAACTCTGCATATGGAGGTAATTCAAGACTGAAAATCCCCTGTCTAAGGTCGAAACAGACGCAGTTGTCAATCTGCTCTCCTTGAGGACCAAAGCCTAAATATTGACTTAATTCAAACATAAACTGAATAGGGTAGGTGCCCGTTTCGCAATCCTCCTTATCCAAATGCAATAAAGCCTGTTTGATATATTGATACAAAGTCTGATCTTCTAAATCTTCTGTCAATGACTTCTGCAATAACTCGCAAATGAAAAAAGTAATCGTTTGACGAATGGGCTCAAATGGAATGCGAGAATATAATTGCAAAGACTTTAATTCCTTGATACGTTCGAGGTTTACATTGGCACGTTTGTAGACGATTAAATCTAATAAACTCAGCGGCTGTAAAAGTGTTTTGGTCGTACTCTTCGCACTTCTTACCCCATTGACGATATAACTTTGCTTGCCAAATTTCTCAGTAAAAATGGTGCAGATTACACTCGTCTCGCGATACGGTATATTTCTGATAACAATCCCCTCTGTCTGATGTAACATGCCGCCTGTCCTGATTAAACATTGATTAGTTGAAAAGCTCTGAGCCTCTTTCTTTTATATTCAAGGCTTTGAACGGAACTTAACGAGGTAAATTTAAGTATGAAAAATAGTATTTCCCGATTTAGTTTTATCCTGCTTTGCGGATTAGTCATTTTTAGCATCTTACAAGTGAATGCTAAAACACGTCGTAAAGCCAAACACAAAAAGATAAAAGCAAAGAAGGAACAGGCCATAAAATGGACGCCGAATCGACTTGTAACAAGCTTTAATACCTCTGGAGATACTGCTATTTGGATAGACGAGCAATTAGCCGCTATGAACGATACCGAACGAATAGCGCAGTTAATTATGATGCCCGTTTATACCAATAAGGATTCTGTGCTTTCTCGTCAAATTATCAATTGGGTAAAACAGTATAATCTCGGTGGCGTAATTATGATGCAAGGCTCACCTTATCGCCATGTTATGCTCATCAATCGTATGAATCAAAACGCTAAAACGCCACTCTTCGTCAGTGTAGATGGAGAATGGGGTCTAGCCATGCGATTGGATTCTGTACATGCTTTTCCTCGTGAAATGACTTTAGGTGCTATCCCTCCCGATACCAATAACGAGGGGCTTTTGCAAGAATATGCCATTGAACAAATGGGGGCTGCAGTAGCAATGCAGTGTCGTCGCGTTGGTATAAATATTGATTTCGCTCCGGTTGTGGATGTGAATAATAATAAAATGAATCCTGTGATCTATGACCGTTCATTTGGAGATGATTGGAAATTAGTCTCGCGTAAGGGTATCGCCTATATGAAAGGATTACAGTCTAATAATGTAATGGCTTGCGCTAAACATTTTCCGGGTCATGGCGACACCGAAACAGATTCACATTATGGCTTGCCAAAATTGAATTTTACTAAAAGTCGCTTAGACTCTTTAGAATTACGACCTTTTAAGGAAATGTTCAATGCCGGCGTTCAATCCGTAATGGTGGCTCACCTGGCTGTTCCGGTTCTTGATTCAAGTAATACACCAGCATCGCTATCAGCAAATGTTGTAACGGATTTACTAAAAAAAGAACTTAGATTTAATGGATTATCCTTTACCGATGCACTAAACATGAAAGGTGCTGCACAAGGACTCAACGGCGCGCAAGTAGCATTAAAATCTCTATTAGCTGGGAATGATATTTTATTGTTTGTCTCTGATGTGCCCGCAAGTATAGATACGATTTTAAATGCCCGCAATCGTGGTTTGATAACGCAAGCGGAGATAGATAACCGCGTTCGTAAAGTGCTTTACTACAAATACAAATTAGGACTCAATCATTGGCAACCTATTGATCCGCGTAATGTAACGCAAGACCTAAACCAATATGATAACTTAATTCAAAATTTATACGATCACGCTGCGACTAGTTTTCAGTCTCATAATTTGCAGCACTGGAATTTTCAAACTACTGACACACTATTCTGGTATGTCGCTGGAATGGACACTATGAGTACATTTTTTCAACTAGCAGCCAAGGAAACAAACCGTCCAATTCGATATTTCTGCTACAAGAATCAAATGCCCGATTCTGTTTTCAATTACCTGCTTCCAAGGAAAAATCAGTTAATTATTGATGCGCATTTGATCAATCGATTTGCTGCTAAAAACTTTGGCTTTTCAAACGCCTTCATTAAGCAATTGAGCGATTTGCAGTCCTCTCAAAATCAAATTCATCTATTTGTATTTGGCTCTCCTTATTTTGTTGGCCCCTTCGCTGATTTGAAGAACTTAACAGTATTATATCAAGACAATATTTTTACAGCGAATACCGCGTTTAAGCTTTGGCAATCGGCCTTAGAAGTTACCGGACATTTGCCGGTGACAGCGAATAATCGCTTTGTGGCTGGTGCAGGGATGCATATACTTCCTGTAGTAACTGAAGATCCTAATGGAACGAGTATTGTTAGAACGCCCAATTATGTTTCGCCTGAAATTAGTAAAGAGTATCTCATCGCTATCGACTCCGTTATCGCAAGAAGTATTGCAGAAAAGGCCTTCCCAGGTTGTCAAATGGTTGTTTATAAAGACGATAAATTGATCTACCGTAAATCATTCGGTACCGCCACTTTCGAATCCACTCAGAAGGTGCAAAACGACTATTTATACGACCTTGCTTCCATTACGAAAGTTGCGGCTACCACACTCTGTGCGATGAAATTGTATGAGGAAGGTCGATTAGATTTGAATGCTAGAATCAGCGAGTATTTGCCGCAAGCTAAGCATACCAATAAGAAGAAAATTCAAGTGCACGACTTGCTATTACATCAAGCAGGATTGCCTCCATTTGTGCCCTTCCATTTGAAATGGACGAACCAAGACGGAACTTGGAATCCTGATATGCTTTCAAATACGGCTTCTAAGAAATTTCCAAATAAAGTAGCTGATAATTGCTTTTCAGCCTATGACGTTCCAGATAGTATTTGGCAAGTAATCTATAATTGCCCGCTTAAAACGAAAGGGAAATATGTTTATAGCGACTTCGATATGTACTTTATGCGAGCCATTTGTGCAGCCATTTTGGATACTATTAGTCCTGAAGAATACGTTCGAAGAAATTTCTATCAGCCACTACACCTGAATAGTATAACCTATAATCCACTACAAAAGGGAATTGCAAAGCAACAAATCATGCCAACTGAATTGGATCAACGCTTCCGTCATCAGTTGGTTCAAGGTTATGTGCATGACCAAGGCGCGGCATTGTGTGGCGGAGTGCAAGGACATGCAGGCTTATTCGCCAATGCTTCTGACATCGCTAAATTATTCGCTATGCTCGAGCAAAATGGTCAGTGGGAAGGGGTGCAATACTTAAAGCCCTCTACTGTGCGTTATTTCACCTCTAAGCAATCAAAAGTTTCAAGAAGAGGCTTAGGCTTTGATAAACAATCTCCACAACGAATCACGGATTCTCCAACTTGTCCTAGCGCAAGCATCGCGACATTCGGTCATACTGGTTTTACAGGAACTAGTGTTTGGGCAGATCCTGTTAGTGGACTAACTTTTGTGTTCCTTAGTAATCGTGTTTGCCCGAATGCTAACAACAAGAAAATTATCGAATTAGGTGTTCGAACCACTCTTCAAGAGATGTTTTACCAGGCTTTGGATGAAGAAAAGCACTAAAAAAGGTTAAAAAGCCTTTAATTCTTGCCTGTTTAAGCTTTTTACGCCCCTAGGGGTTTGTAAAATCGTGATTTTTTTTTATTATCTTTGCAGACCTTTTATAATAGGCTCACAAGGCTCGTTAATTATTAATTATGCAGAAAAAAAGAATGTTGATCATTTCCCAGGAAATTAATCCTTATTTGGATTATTCCAATATGGGAAAAATCGTCAACGACCTTTGTAAAAATCTTCAAAACCAGGAGGCTGAACTTCGTATTCTTATGCCTCGTTTTGGAAATATTAACGAACGACGCCATCGCTTACATGAAGTAGTTAGATTGAGTGGAATCAATATCACAATGGGAGATGATGATATGCCTTTGTTAATCAAAGTAGCAAGCATCCCAGGAGTTCGTATTCAGGTTTATTTCTTGGATAATGAAGAATTCTTCAAACGTAAAAACGATTTACGCGATGATAAAGGTAAATTCTACGACGACAACGCAGAAAGAATGATCTTCTTCTGTAAAGGTGCAATGGAGATTGTGAAGAAGTTTGCTTGGCCGCCTGATGTGGTGCATTGCCACGGATGGATGACAAGCCTTATTCCTTTCTACCTAAAAACAGCGTACAAAAAGGAACCAGTATTCGCAAAATCTAAAGTGGTCTACTCACTCTACGATAATGAATTCAAAGAAACCTTGAATAAGTCTTTCGCTGAATTAGCACTATTGGAAAATGTGAAGCCTACCGAATTTGATCTTTTCAAAAAAGGAAATCATCAATCATTAATGGAAGGTGCAATCGCTTTCGCGGATGGTATCGTTTCTGGTTCTGCCAATGTGGATGTAAAACTTTTAGAATTCGCTAAGTCAAAGAAGAAATCTGTAGTTCCTTTCAATGGAATGGACGAAGGATATCTAGATGCCTATAACGAGTTTTATAAGAAAATGTTAGGTGCGAAGTAAGCTAACTGCAAGTGCTATGAAAAAAACTTTTTCTCTTGCTAGCCTAGTAATTTGTATGCTGTCCATGCTCGTTTTTACAGCATGCAAAGACAATCCATACCTATCTACTAGTACCATTCATCAAAGTTCAATTTTGGACGCGAATGAAACAGACACCTTCACAGTGCGTACCACCACTTTGCGTAGTGATTCTGTTTTAGCATCTGGATTGTCTTCTTATAGCTTCGGTCAAATGAGCTCGACAGAGTTTGGAACAACGAAAGCTACAGTATATGCGCAGTTCGATTTAATTGCGGATCAAATGAGTAGCTTCGGTACAATCGATTCTATGTTTTTTGTGGCACAATACGCCAGCTTAATAGGAGATACGGGAACGCAAATGAATATCACCTTGCGTGCTATTAACCCTAATGGCAAACATATTGAAGCTGGGAAAAGTTATTTCTCTAAAGAGAGTTTTGATCTCGAGCCAAATACACTAGCGAATCAGACCATCATATGTCGACCAAAAGATAGCGTACGCGTAAATACAAAGAAATTAGTTCCTCATGTGCGTGTGCAAATTACGGATCAAAATTTCATTGCATTAATTCAAGCGCAAACAGCTTCTACAGGCTTCTATAACAATACGGCTTTCCACAAGGTTTGTAATGGTATTTATGTCGATGTTAGCAGTTTAACAGCGAACGCAATTATCAAAATGAATAATAGTTCTGGCGCCTATACCGGATTATTGGTGTATCATCACAACTCTACCGGCAATGACACGAGCTCCTTATTGAAAATGGGTTATGGTTCGGTGGCTAATTTCCAACACGATTTTTCCAATGCAACTGTTGCACAGCACATAAATCAACTGAATGATAGTGTGGCCTACCTTGCTGGTTTTGGTGGATTAGTTACTAAAATCGATTTCCCATACCTGAGCAAATTAAATCACGTTATTATCAATCGCGCGCGCTTGGTGATCGAAGATTTAAACCCTAACAATACTAAATTCCCTGCACCAGTAAATCTTTACCTCTATCGTAAGGATTCTACTGCGGAAGCCTTGGAAGATGTGCTTTTAGGTTCTCCATTCGGCGATCTGTCAAACAGCGCTTACTATGGTGGAAACAGAGCTTCAAATGGAACCTATACCTTTAATATCGCTCGTTACTTACAGCGTGTGGTAGATGGGAATTATAAGAATTCCTTCAACGGATTATATTTGAATGTGCTTGGACAATCAGTCTATGGCAACCAGATAAAAATTGGTGGTGGCACAAGTGCAACACATCGCCTCAAACTTAAAATGATTACAACTACATTAAATTAAAGTATTATGTGTGGAATTGTTGGCTATATCGGCAAAAAAGAAGCGTATCCAATCCTTGTAAAAGGTTTACATCGTCTAGAATATCGTGGTTATGATAGCGCTGGCGTTGCGTTATTGAGCGACGACTTACGTACCTACAAATGCGTGGGTAAAGTGAGCGACCTTGAAAAATTTACGGAAGGTAAAAATATCAAAGGCTCCATCGGAATCGGTCATACACGTTGGGCAACGCATGGTGAACCAAATGACACTAATGCACACCCGCACTATAGCGAAAGTAAAAATTTGGCCATTATCCATAATGGAATTATCGAAAACTACGCTCCGTTAAAAGAAGAGATGAAGTCGAGAGGCCACATCTTCTTAAGCGATACCGATACAGAAGTTTTGATTCATCTGATTGAAGATATCATGATGAATGAGAAAGTGGATCTAGAAGAAGCTGTACGTGAAGCCTTACAGGAAGTACACGGCGCTTATGCAATTGTTATCGTCTCTAAAAATCATCCTGATCGCTTGATCTGTGCACGCAAAGGAAGTCCTTTGGTAATCGGTATCGGAGATCAAGAATTCTATATCGCAAGTGATGCCACACCAATTGTAGAATATACCAAAAATGTAATCTATTTGGATGATGAAGAAGTTGCTGTCGTTACAAACGCTGGTGAATTAAGCATCAAAACAATCCGTAACCAAGAGAAAACACCATATATCCAAAAGCTAGAAATGCAATTGGAAATGTTGGAGAAAGGCGGTTACGACCACTTCATGTTAAAAGAAATCTACGAACAACCTCGCTCTATCAAAGATACTATGCGTGGTCGTTTACACGTAGATAAAGGAATTATCAAACTTGGAGGTTTGGTAGATTATGAGAAAAAATTATCGCAAGCAGAACGTATCATCATCGTTGCGTGTGGTACTTCATGGCATGCCGGTTTAGTAGGCGAATACCTATTTGAAGAGCTTTCAAGAATCCCTGTGGAAGTTGAATACGCTTCTGAATTCCGTTATCGTAATCCTGTTATCTCTGAAAAGGATGTCGTGATTGCCATCTCTCAGTCAGGTGAAACAGCAGATACCTTAGCAGCCCTTGAATTAGCAAAATCCAAAGGCGCAACAATCTTGGGTATTTGTAATGTAATCGGTTCTTCAATCGCTCGTATTACGCATGCCGGTTCTTATACACACGCTGGTCCTGAAATTGGGGTAGCTTCAACAAAAGCCTTTACCTCACAAGTAATGGTATTGACATTAATGGCCCTAATGACTGGCTACAAACGCGGTGTAATCACTGAATCACGTTACCATCAATTAATCAACGAACTAGATAATATCCCTGATAAAGTGAAGCGCGTTTTGGCGACAGACGAAAAAATCAAAACAATCGCTGCTGAATTTAAAGACGCTCACAATTTCTTGTATCTCGGTCGTGGCTATAACTTCCCTGTAGCTTTAGAAGGTGCATTGAAGCTAAAAGAGATTTCCTATATCCATGCGGAAGGTTATCCTGCTGCAGAAATGAAGCATGGTCCTATCGCGTTGATCGACGAGAAAATGCCAGTTGTTTTCTTGTGTAATAACCAATCTGCTTATGAAAAAATCGTAAGCAATATTCAAGAAGTAAAAGCGCGTAAAGGGCGTGTAATCGGTATCGTAGAGGAAGGGGATGAGATTATCACCAACTTAAGCGAATTTGCAATTGCAATTCCTTCTACGGAAGAGCCGTTCTCTCCATTACTCGCTTCGATCCCTTTACAATTGCTCGCGTACCACATCGCTGTATTGCGTGGATGTAATGTCGATCAACCTCGAAACCTCGCAAAATCTGTAACTGTAGAATAATAAAGAGCAGGCTAGTCCTGCTTTTTTTATAAATATGATTTCGGTAGTCCTTCCCGTTTATAACAACGCATCCCAACTTCGTGAGTTAATCACGGAGCTGAAAACTGTTCTGCTCGAAATAGCGACACCCTATGAAATCATATTAGTAGATGACGCTTCTACCGATCATTCTTTAGAAATCTGTAAGCAATTACACAAAGAGTTTAACACCGTTAAAGTGATTGCGCTCCCACAAAATAACGGGCAACACAAAGCAATCTATAAAGGACTACAAAAGGCAAAAGGGGAGTGGATAGTGATTATGGATGCCGACGGACAAGATGATCCGCATACCCTAAAAGCGCTCTACAAATCCTCCCAAAATGGATACGATGCTGTGCTAGTGGAAAGAAAAAGTAGAAAGAGCGCGCTACTCGATAAAATCACAAATCGGCTCTTTTATTTTTTGTGGCAATTGCTAGGACAAAAACGTGCAAATCCTAAAACTTCAAATTTTGGGATTTATGCAAAGTCGCTAATAGAAGCAATTCTTTCAGCTAAATTCCCGCCTTATAGCATGCAATTGATTGCTTTAAAATTAAACGCTCCCATAACCTTTATAAAAGGCGAGCACAGAGCGTCTCCGCATTCTTCATACAGTTTTAAGAAACGTTGGCAACTTGCTCGCAGTGCTTATTTCCTGTATGCTTATAAGTCCTTAAAACGTTTTTTATTGATCGGAGTTGTTTTTATCCTTCTCGCAAATTCTATATTAGTTCGTTATCTGTTAAAAGGACATGCGAACCTTAAATACCCTTTCTTGGATGCAGTTTTAATAAGTGTCTTTATGCTAATAGGCGCAATGTTCTTATTTTTGTTCTTCTCTGTTTACAATATCAAAAAAGATAATCTTAAAATCGATTAATGCTATGCTGCGTAAAATTACTTTAACAATATTGAGTCTTTTTCTGTTGAGCTTTCAGCTGCTTGCGCAACAAAAAAAATCAACCTTGTTTGTTGGCAACTCCTATGTAGGTGTAAATAACTTACCGCAAACTACCGCCCTTGTTGCATTGAGCGTCGGCGATACCTTGCTCACGAGCGCTTATACACCTGGAGGCTATACTTTTCAGTTGCATAGCACAGATGCTAATTGTATCAACGCAATCAATAGTATGAAATGGGATGTTGTCGTTTTGCAAGAACAGAGTCAACGTCCTGCATTTCCGCAATCACAAGTAGAACAAGAAGTGTTTCCGTACGCGAAAATCCTCGATAGTTTAATTCATCTAAATAATACCTGTACGAATACCTTGTTTTACATGACTTGGGGAAGAAAGAATGGAGATGCCTCCAATTGCGCCTTCTTTCCTCCTATTTGTTCTTATACGGGTATGGATGATTTGCTTCGTCAACGTTATGAATACATGGCAGACACGAATCATGCTGCCTGTGCTCCGGTAGGTGCTGTGTGGCGCTATATTCGCACCCATTTCTCTAGCGTAAATTTATATCAAGCTGATGAAAGCCACCCAAGCCTCGAAGGAACCTTCGCAGCCGCATGTACCTTTAATACATTAATCTTTCATCGCGACCCAATGCTGATCTCCTATAATAATGGTATAACAGCTGCAAAGGCCGATAGTATTAAAATGGCCGTTAAAGCCGTTGCATATGATAGCTTGTGGTATTGGGAAAGAAATCAACGTCGACCCGCAGCAATGTTCGCAGAAGCAATGAATGCGAACACCGTGCAGTTTCAAAACAACTCTGCTAATGCAACTGATTTTATTTGGAACTTCGGCGATGCAAGTCCCTTAGATACTAGCGCACAACCTTCGCATATTTATACGCAAGACGGAACTTATCAAGTAACCTTAATTGCAAGTGCATGTGGTTTCTCTGACACCCTAACCAAACAATTGACCATCGCCACAGATACAACTGCCGCTGGACTTGCCGCTATGCAAAAGCTAAATATTAAAAGCTATTGGAAGAATAATCAATGTCATTTAATCGCACCAAATAACACAGGCAACTGTCAAATAGAATTGTACAGCAGTACTGGTCAGCTATTAGAAAAATCTAATTGGAATCCTTCAAGAGGGGAGTGGCTTAGTCAAACTTATCCAACGCAGCAATTGATTTATATCAAGGTGAATTCTCAAAATAGTAGCGTAACTTTAAAAACTTTATCGACTGAATAATGTTCAGTATAAAACAATTAGTATGTCAGCACATGTAGAGGAGTTGTTGCAGAAAGCATTGCGCTTTGAATTCTTAAGCGTAGAAGAAGGGGTTTTGTTGTTTCATGAAGCAAAGACCGCCGACCTTGCCTTCGTTGCAAATGAATTGCGCAAGATTCAAAAGCCCGATGGTAAAGTAACTTGGCAAATTGATAGAAATGTAAATACTACCAATGTTTGCGTGGCAAACTGTAAGTTTTGTAATTTCTTTCGTGTCCCAGGACACCCTGAATCTTATGTTACGGATATAGAAACGTATAAAAGAAAGATCGAGGAAACCATGATGTATGGTGGCGATCAATTGTTGCTACAAGGTGGCCATAATCCTGCCTTAGGCCTGGATTATTATGTGGATTTATTCTCTACCTTGAAGAAGTTATATCCGACAATTAAACTTCATGCACTCGGACCTCCTGAGATTGTTCACATCTCTTCCATCTCTGGAACAACTTATCGTGAAACATTACAGGCATTAAAAAATGCAGGTTTGGATAGCTTACCAGGTGCTGGCGCTGAGATATTAAACGATCGTGTACGTCGACTGATCTCTAATGGCAAATGTTCTGCACAAGAATGGTTGGATGTAATGAAAGAAGCACATCAGTTAGACATCACTACTTCGGGTACTATGATGTTCGGACATATTGAGACAATTGAAGAACGTTTCGAACACTTGGTTAAAATTCGCGAAGTACAAGCCCTGAAACCAGCTCACGCTAAAGGATTCTTGGCCTTTATTGCATGGACCTTCCAAGACGTAGATACCTTGTTGCAATCGCTTAAAGGGGTACATAATCAAACAACCGACGAAGAGTATTTGCGTATGGTTTCATTGTGCCGTATTATGTTGCCAAACATTATTAATATTCAAGCTTCATGGTTGACAGTAGGTAAGAAAACTGCACAACTAAGTTTGCATGCCGGAGCGAATGATTGGGGTAGTATCATGATCGAAGAAAATGTAGTTTCAGCTGCAGGAGCTCCACATCGATTCACCTATAAAACTATTCAAGAGGGTATTAGAGAGGCTGGCTTCGAACCGCAATTGCGTGATCAACAATATAATTATCGTGAAATTCCTGCAACGATTAAAGAGCAGGTAATTGATTATTAAACCTAATCTTTTAAAATAAAAAAGGTCCACTTGTGGACCTTTTTTTATGTACGCGTCTAAACGATTATTTTGACCAGTTAATCGCAGTTTTACTAATCTGCGCTAAATCCATATTTGAATTATAATTGCTTAGAACAAATGCATGCGCCCCAGTATTCATTAGCTCTCCATTTGAACTTAACCAAACAGTAGAGCGATAAGCTCCGCAAATCAAATTTAAATCGTTCAGATTGCGCTGTTGCAAAGGAACACGTGAGCTGATTTGCTGTCCATCTCCAAATTGACCAACACTATTGTCGCCCCAAACAGCTACCGCTCCGTTACCTAATAAGGCGATAGAATGAGATCCGCCAACAGATAATTGCTTTACCTCTTTAAGTCCTCCAATCAATTTTGGAAGATAAGCATTCACAGTACTTCCATCTGCTAATTGCCCTAGATCATTATATCCCCAAGCTACTGCTTGGCCATTCGCCAAAAGTGCCATGCTATGATTGAATGCACTTGCCAAAGCAATGACACCTTCTAACTTTCCTAATTTTACAGGCTTATTGCTAGCACTAATTCTACCACAACCTAACTGCCCTAAATCATTCGCACCCCATGACCAAACACTGCCATCTGCTGCTAATGCCAAAGAATGTTTTTCACCCGCAACAATTGCAATGATATCTTCCAAACCCGCAACGACTTTCGGGGTTAA
>JACCDW010581449.1_pt1 | contig 26146 bp, 24 predicted proteins | sample 7449781 | NCBI WGS metagenome assembly JACCDW01 (sample SAMN15323449, study PRJNA562643) | freshwater metagenome | isolation source: river surface water | place: USA:Blue River Watershed | collected 2017-08-18
GAAGCAATGCTAAAAGGAATAGATTTTGCCACGACTGCAGCAGGCAATAGGAATGACAAACCTATAAGCAATGACAAACCTATAAACATTGCCTGTACATATTTCCAAAGTTTCACGTCTCGGACTCCTATAAACAAAATCACCGGAAAGCAAGATCAGTGCAATTAGAAGGCCGATCGACATCCCACCTTGATGCAAGGGGAGAGTGCTGTGAGTTCCTCTGTGGCCCTTCATTTCATTTAAATGACAGAGGTAGTTGAGACCTGCCGGTAATTACTGGCGAGGGGGTTCGCCTTCGAAGTGAACCTCCAGCTGGATGTTTTTGCGATTGTTCTGGAATTCATGATCAATCCAAGTCCACAAATAATCTTCGACCACTTTGCGGGCTTCAGGCAGGGAACCTTCTGGCAGCGGCTGACCGTTGGCCTGGTTCGCCGGCATAGGTGGATTCACCAAAATCGTATTTTCAACCCGATCCACTTTCCAAGGTTTGTCGGCGGTCACGGTGTAAGTGCCAGAGGCATCTTGAGCCACTTGAAGTGAAGTGATTCTTTTCACGTTTTGATTGTAGTTGTTCAGGTCGGTTTGCATCTTGTAGATGAGATGGGTTCTGAGTCCGGTACCCTGTCTCACAGCATAATAAATATAGAAAGCTCCGGCAATTAAAAGAGTTACAGCAACCATAGCAGTCAAAATCTTACGTCCGGACATGAAGGCCTCCTCGAAATTCAGGTTCTCTCTGAATGTGCCTGTGATAAAAGCTTTCCTATGAAGGCACAAGTAGAAAATTTAACGCTTCGAAAGGCCAGGCAGGCTGACGCGCAAGCTATCTGTGATCTGGTCAATCAAGCTTCTATTTGGGTGGAGCAATAAGTGCGCTCCACCCAATGTGAATAAAAATTTGCAGTCAATTACTTATATCGATGAGTTTCTCTGTAATCCACAGGAGGAACGCCCGTGCCTGGAATGCAAGCCATATTGGTTTCGACGTAAGGAAGCTTAACTCTCATATTCCCACTACCCATGAGGTTATCTTCGTTGTCTTTTTCGATAGTGAGAATCGCTTCTTTGCTGGGTCCATAAATGAGGAGTCTCTCTCCGATAACCATTTTGATCAAGCCAAGGTATGCCTCAATCTTGCGACGTGCTTACCTGAAGGCCATTCAGTGCTGTAATATGAATATGAGTCATCTGAGTTTTATATGGACCAATAACAATCTTCTTTTCCATTTTACTTTTAGGCAAACTGGAACAAGGAGAGACAGAATTAGCGATAATTGTTTTTATGCGAACGAGTTCGCTTTTCTTTGTCACTGCTGAGGGATATTTCGCCGTTGACTCAAAATCTTGAATAACGAACTTATCAAGGTCGCAAATTGCTTCGGCTGTAAAGGTCAAAACGATTTTTTTTCTGGGAGCAAGCTCTTGATAAAAATAATTCGCTGATTGGGCTGGAATATCACCTGCTTTAGCATTTAGGGCGATATACACAGAGAGAAACACTATTTTTTTCATTGATTCAATTATTAGATTTCAAGGATTTTAAATCAACCTCTAAACAGAATTCTGGTGCCCTCTGAGCGTCTGAAACTTAAGGTTCAAATATTCGATTTGGGAAGAAAGTGAGATATTGGGATCTTTTTTTGAATAAAGTAGGCACAAATGAAAAACTGCACGAGTCCGACGGCTAATAGCTGTGACCCAAAGGTGTAGGAACTCTCATAGCCTGCAAAGCCGTAAGTAAAAGGTCCACGAATCAGGTAATGGAGCTTGTGCAGTGAGTACCCAATTGCAGTTGAAAATATAAGCGGCAGAAAAACAAAAATCCCAGAAGCGAAGGTTATTAGAATCTTGGTGATCAGATTAGATTGGTTTGATTTTCTTTTCAAAATGGAAGGCAACTTCTGTAGAAAAAATGCCAAAAGCGTAAAGCTCAAAAAAAGAGCGGCAACAAAAGAAATCCATCCGAAGTCACTTGCATGTAATTCCATAATCGATTTCTAGCACAGCTGAATAACTTTACAATCTGAATGTGGATAGTCCCTGCCGTGGGTATCCTGTTCACGCACTGTCTCTCATGCTTTATCAGACGATACGTCTGAGCTTGGATAAAAGCGATCTCAAAATGAGATAAGCGCGTGAGGCCTTCCATTTTGATCTGGCCAAGGTCCAAATTTGGGAAAGGAACCCCTATTCAAAAGAATCACCCCTAACTCATGGTATTCTTATTGGGTTTGGGGGTTGAGATGTCGAAAAAAATTTTGATTCAAGTCTTGATGGTATCGGCGGCACTCTTCAGCGCTTGTGCCGCCAAGGATGACACGAGCGGTACCGACAGCAGCTCTTCCGAAGATTCATCGAGCAGCGGCCTGGCAGCAGGAGCTGTGGGTGGGGCGCTGGCATCGAGCTCTTCCAGTGGCAGCATGGCGATGAACCAGGGGCCGCAAAAATTATGGTCCCTCTTGATCCCTCAAGCACTGGCCAGCAATCCGTGCCCGCGAGTGACAACAGCCAATGGCTCAGGTTGCACCAATGGCACGAGCAACAGCTATGTGGATTTAACTTACGACTCTTGCAATCACGGATCTTCTCTTTCCACTTGGAGTGGAACTTTGCAAGTGTCACTCGGATCGGGAGCCATCACTTGCGGCGCTTTTCCGTCGCCAACAAGCACGACTTTGACTCGTCAATTTGTTAGCAGCGGAGTGCCGGCCACGGGTGTGCGCACAACTCCTTCTGGAAAGGCAGTTGTCATCGATCACGCGACGGCCAATTTGAGCAATTTTGACAATCAGACGATTGCAGCGAATGTCGGAACCGGGTACGGAGAAGTGGTCACTTTTGATGGCTCGGGAAATCGAACAGCTGTGCAGATTCGCAAAAGACTTTTCGTCTATCCAGGGATTGGTTTTGATCACACCATCGACGGTTCAGTCACTGTCAGCGAAAGTGGCAGCACGCGCACCATTTCAGGAAGCGTCGTGGTCTATCACAACAAATTAAAAGTCGTTGGGACTTCCACTTTTACAAACGTCACTTACAATAACACGTCTTGCATTCCCGTCAGTGGCGAGATCACGACGGCTTATGCGGCGGGCGCCAATGTCTCTCCAACCAACGCCGGTAGCGGCTGGGTGGGAAGATCTGAAACCATGGTCTTCAACAGTGACGGAACAGGCACCTTCACAGATTACTCTGGTGCGACTTCGACTGTGACTCTCTCGCATTGCTATTGATAATTGGGTTGCGAGTCGATGCAATCCTGACACAATCTGAAAGTGACTTTCCCTAAATTTCTCGTAGTCTCATACTATGAAGTGTGATCTGCACATTCACAGTCAATTCAGCGACGGCAAGTTGAGCATCCCTGAAATCGTTGACCTATACGGTCAAAATGGTTTTGGAGCGATTGCCGTGACCGATCATCTTTGCGAGCAGAAGAATCTGATTGGTAAAGTTTCGCATTCCATGAAGTACAGTCTGTGCGAAGAGACATTTGATGATTATCTGGAAGTCTTGCAAGAGGAGCGAAAGCGGGCCTGGGTCGATTACGAAATGCTCTTGATTCCTGGATTTGAAATCACCAAGAACTCTTTTTTGAATCATCGCTCGGCTCACGTTTTGATCTTAGGAGTCGAAGAATTTATTGATCCTGATTTGCCCGTGGAAGAAATTTTGCGACGAGCCCAAGGAGCGGGTGGGCTGACCATCGCGGCTCATCCCTTTCATACGGGAGGCTTCGAGTTTCAAACCTTTCATCTCTGGTCTCGTCGGAATGAATACAAAGACCTCATCGATGCTTGGGAAATCAATTGCCGCAAAACGGTGTGTAAAGATGTCCTGCAAAGTGGGCTTCGTTTGATTGCCAACAGCGATTTTCACCATGAGCTGCATTTTTCGTCTTGGAAAACCAAAATTTACTCGGAAAAAACGCAAACAGGAATTTTTCAAGCTATCCGACAGCAAAAGTTGGATTTCTTTTTGGACGCTTAATTAGATGTTTCCCTTGCAGATTTTAAAGTTGGAATCCGGTCAAGTCTCTTACCGCAAACTGGGGCAGGGGAAGCGGAAAATTATTTTCTATCACGGCTTCCCAGGCTCCAGTTCGCAAATCGAGATTTTCCAAAACATGGTCGACACTTTGGACCTTGAAGTTCTTTGCTTTGACCGTCCCGGTTACAATCAAACAACCATCGGGGTTGGCAGAGGGGACTCGCTTCCAGTTTGTAATCAAATTGCCACTTCTTTGATGCGGAGTTTGGATTGGAAGACTTGCGAAGTTGTCACCGTCAGTGGCGGCACTCCGGCTGGATTGAGTCTGGCCATGGCTCATCCGGAGTGCGTCCAATGTGTGCATGTGATTTCCGGGCTGGGGGCCATCACTCATCATAAACTCCGACCGCACTTTCCCCGGTTTTCGCGATTCACTTTGCAATTGCTGCCTTGGATTCCGGGTGGATGGCTGCAGAAAGTTTTGGGTTTTGATGCCCAGACGGGAACTTCGAATTCGGAACATCCGCTGATGCAATTTCTCTTTCCGGGATCTCAAGCCGATCGAGAGCTTTTGAATCAGCAAACGGTGCAGAAGAGTTTGCGCTTGGGCTTGTTCGAAGCCCTTCAGCAAAAAGGATTGGGGCCACAAATGGATGCGAAAAGTTTTGTCTCCAATTGGGGGAAAATGATTCATCAGATTCAGGTTCCCGTTTATTTTTGGCATGGGGAAGATGATCGAATCATTCCTCATCAAATCGCTTTGGAAATGTCTCAACTGATTTCCAAAGCCGAATTTGAACTGATTCAAAACGAAGGTCACTTCAGTTTGCCGGTGAGAAAGCTGGCAGAAATTTTGAAACCCCGCCGGTGAAGTGAAGCCGAAATTTAATTTTCCAAAAGTCCCCGGGACCAATACTGCCAGCGAAGGCAATCGTCGAGTGGACGGGTGACTTTGACCGGCTCGTGAAACTCCAAACGCGCTTGGATATTCGATTTCTGTGAAAGCTGATAGAGATGCAAAGGGAAGATATCTTGGTCAATATAGGCCGCTGTCCGGAGTGGCGAATAAGAGATGCGAAAGGGCTGAATCCAAGAATCTCTTTCGGCCGCAATTTCAAAAACACCTTTTTTCCACAGTTTTGATTCCGATAAGCTGGTGGTTCCCGAAGGGAAAATGGCAATCTGCTTTCCTTGATCCAGTCCTTGGTGAATCGCTTCGCGTGTTCTCCGGCGGGAAGTTCCGCTTTCTCTTTCCACGAAGACCGTCTGAATTTTTTGAGCAGCGGAACCGAAAACGGGCCAGGTTTGGATTTCCTTTTTGGCCACAAAAGAAATTCGAGGATTGGAGTGAATCAAAAGAGGAATGTCCAAGTAGCTGATGTGATTTCCAACGAGAAGCAAGGAGGGAATTTCAGATGCTAGTCCGAGAATTTTAAAATCAATGTGGAGATGCTGCAAAATATCTTTCGCCCAATCACTTTTTAGCACGTGAAGGTCACCGCCGGGTCTTTCGGCTAGCTGCAAATACTTGTATGTTTGCGAGAAGACAGAAATGGATTTGGAAAGAGAAGTGATCGTGTTCATTTCTCTACTCTATCTTTGGAAAACAATTTTTATTGTTTGAATTCTGTCAGGGTTCGCGTCTTGACCAGATTCTGACACGACTTCATGTCGCTTGAATCCCATCATCAAGAAAGGGATGACCCTGACTTTTTCAAGGAGGAAAGCATGTTGGCATTGGTTGGACAAATTAAGGAAAGCACTCAGCTTCGTTGGAACCAAGTTCACAAGTTCAGAACGAAAGTTCCGATGAAAATCGATTTGGGTCCTTACACAATCAAAACAGCTGAATCCTGGAATGAGCTGATTGAAAGCTTCAAACTTCGTCACGAAGTCTTCAATCAGGAATTCCGCGGGTGGACTCAGTCAGGTCTTGATTTTGACAAATTTGATTACCACTTTGACCATTTGATTATTGTTCACCGCGAACAAAAGAAAATCATTGGGACTTACCGTTTGAGATCTTCGGATCATTTTAACAAATCCTACACAGCTCTCGAGTTCGATCTGCAAATGCTGACTCTGCATCCGGGGCCCTATTTGGAATTGGGGCGAGCTTGTATTCACCAAGATTATCGCAAGGGCTCCGTGATTTCTTTGCTTTGGCGCGGAATTGCCGAGTACATGAAGCTCTCGGGATCACAGCTGATGTTTGGTTGCTCCAGTGTCAAGGTCAACACGGCGCGAGAGGCGGCTTTGATCTTCAGGTATTTCTCCGAGCAAGGGTCGGTCGATAAAGAATTTCTTTGCCGACCCACTAAAAAATACTCGATGATCGACTTTGATGCTTGGTACAGTTATTTTCGAAATGGTCTCAGTGAAAGTCAAAAGCAGGAAGCGGAAAGTTTGATTCCTTCGCTTTTGAAATCTTATCTCAAGCTGGGAGCCAAAGTTGACTGTGAACCGGCATTTGATGAGGACTTCGACTGTATTGATTTTTTAACGGTCTTGAAGCGCGACGAATTGGCAGCTTCGCTGGCGGAGCGGTTTCAAGTCGCCCGATAGGGAAACATGATTGCTGAACTCGAAAAGTTATCACGATTGATCCAAAAAGATGGATATCTGAAAGAGACGATTCGGTGTCAGACGATTGCCCATGTTTCCTCTGAAAAAACAACTTATCCCATTCTCAGTTTCGTGGTCGGTTCGCAAGAGCCCACGGCTCCGGTTTTGTTTCTCACCGGAGGCTTTCATGGGCTTGAGCGCATCGGGGCTCAGCTCGCTTGGAGCTTATTGAAGACCACTGTCGATCGTTTGGTGTGGGACAAGTCCATGCGGGATTTGTTTCGCTCCGTTCGGCTGGTGGTTGTGCCTTTGGTCAACCCGATTGGCTATTTCAATTACACTCGGAGCAACGGTCGCGGTGTGGATCTCATGAGAAACTCTCCGATTGATGCCACTGATCGGGCGCCTTTTTTATTGGCAGGTCAGCGATACTCCAATCGTTGGCCCTGGTACCGAGGAACTGTGGGCGAGTGGGAAGTTGAAAACCAAGCCGTTGTTTCGCTATTTCAAGAGCAAGCAAGGCAAAGCACTTGCGTGGTCTCTTTGGATTTGCACTCGGGCTTTGGAATGCGCGACCGACTTTGGTTTCCGTTTTCCTATACCAAAACTCCCTTCGATGAGCTTTCGGAAATGCATGCTCTCACGCAATTGTTCGAGCAAACTCATCCCTATCACATTTACCAAATTGAGCCTCAGTCCAAAGGCTATCTCTTGAGTGGGGATGTTTGGGATTATTTGTATCTTGATTTTAAATCGAAAAACAAAGACTCGACATTTCTTCCCATCACTCTCGAAATGGGGTCGTGGACTTGGGTTCGAAAAAATCCCTTGCAGCTTTTTTCAGTCCAAGGCGTATTCAATCCGGTCAAAGAGCACCGGGTGAAAAGAACTTACAGACGACATCACTTGCTCTTTGATTTTCTTTTGAGAGCCATCCATTCGAATGAAATTTGGGCCAATTTGGACGCGGCTCTGCAGAGCAAGCACGAGCATCTAGCTCTCGAGAAATGGTATCTGCGATCCTGAAAGCCAGGATTGGATTTGTTGGCAAACCCAGTCCACATCATCCAAAGGGAGATCATGTCCTGCTTCGGGATGCACTTGAACATCAAGGCCCCAAGATTTTCCTATCGCTTTCGTGCACTCGCAGCTGACCAGTCGGTCTTTTTGAGCGCAAAGCAAGAGAATGTCGGTAGCCGGCTTCTGATTTGGAAGTCGGTAATTTCTTGCGGCCAGAAGCTGTCTCATAAAATTTGAAAACTGAGTCTCTGGAGCTTGTGAGAAAATTTTGGTCCAGCGGTCTTTCTCTTGGAGCATGTTGGTGGTCATCATCAAGATTTCAGATTCGCGGTGAGCAGAGTCGTGACGATACAAAGCCGTTTTGATCAAGCTCAGATAATTGCCAGGGCGCAGTCTTTCGAAAAACCAAGATTCACTGTGACTGGTGTTAATCGCCACCATTCCTGAAATTTCACTCGGAAACTGAGAGGCCCATTCAAAACCAATCATCGAGCCCAGTGAAATCGTCAGAAGATGGACTTTTCGGCCTTCTCGGATGAACTGCGATCGGGCTCGGAGATCGACAATATTTTCAGCGAGAGTCCGAAAGCTTTCGCGATCGCTTTGGTTGCCATTTCCAGCTGTGTCCAAAAGTTCGATTTGGTCCTCAGGAAAGGCTTTTCGAAAATGATCCAGAAAGGGACCCCAGTGGACAGAGTTCCTGCCAAGTCCTCTTAAAAAGATCCATGATCTGCCCATCGCTTCATCCTCTGTCTAGAGGTTTAAAATAGAATAAAATGAGGGTGAGGCCAAGCCCATTTCAACTTGGTCCGGACAGACAGCGCTCATTTTCAAATCATTCGATTTCGAGCAGGTCGGAGAATTGCAGTCTGCTTGTTCACGGAAAGGAAGTGCCCGCAGGCGAGAATGAGTTCAATCGCTTTCAAGGTCTTGCGGTCGAATCAAAATGCACCAACTGCAGATTTTCAATTTCAAAGCCGGGATAGACATGGCAATATGTCTTATATTGACATAATGTCAATTCGAAATTACAAATCGGACAGACTGAGCAAAGAGGAAGCCCGTAAGCTGGTTGTCAAAATTGCTCGCGAAGGAAGGGTTTTAATTACTTGGCATGCGTCTCAGAGGTTTGGGGAAAGAGGGCTGATAATGAATGACGTGATGAATGTCCTCTTGTCTGACAGCATGCGGGTCTCGGATGGAGAGCCTCATCTTGGCGGTTATACTTATCGATGTGCCACAAGGCGACTTGTAGTTGCAGTGGGCTTCACGGTCCGAGGTGATGGTCTTGTGGTCATTACTGTCTTTAAGACCGAAAGAAAGGACTAATAATGGAGTGTCCAAGTTGTGATTCAAATAAAGCAATGAAATCTGAAGTGATCACGCATAAATTCAAAGAGTCTGGTCTTGATAACGTGACTCTCAGCGGAGTGAAGATCTACAGATGCAATGACTGTGGCGAAGTTGTTTATGACTTTGGTGATTTGAATCAACTCAATCGCACAATTGCGGACGTCTTGCTCAGAAAAAAAGGGCACCTGACGGGAAAAGAGATTCGATTTTTGCGGACCTATGTTGGGTATTCCAGTGAGCTTTTCGCGCGGATTCTGGGTTACGATAAAACAAGCTGGAGTCGAATTGAAAATGATCGCTCGAAAATTTCAAGTCAGGTGAATATGGCAGTTCGATGGGCCGTGGCCGGAAAATTGGCAGATCGAGATTACGACGTCCATGATGTGATTCTCGCCATGGAAACCGAAGATTTTCTTCATTTCACCAGCGTCCATCTGAAAGCCAACCCTCGAAGTGGCTGGCAAATGCAGAAGGGCGCTTGAAGGGAATTGTTTCAGGGACCGTGATTAAAGCAAAGAAGCTGGAATCACCAAATTCACGCCGCGAGTTTTGAGGTAATCCAGAGCTTCATTCAAGCTTCCCATGCGCTCTAAAGAAGTCATCGATGGACCCCAGTAAATTCCCACGTCCGTGCCGAAGTCTCCCAATTCGTAGCGAACGGTCTCGAGAGCGCGGAACATTTCGCGGTCTTTGCGGTGCTGACGGAGCAGCTCCCAAACCGTTTCGAAAATTTGCACGTCGGCTGAAGCTTTGCCTTTCACACACCAGAACTGACCTTTGCTCATCGAATAGCTAGCCCCTTGAATTGGACCACCCGTGATGTCTTCGCGGCCAGCCAACAGAACATAGTTGTCATTGGCAGCGCGCTTGTCAGCCACAGCATAAGCAGTTCGGATTTTCATCGAGGCAATGCCGCCTTGCTTGTAAGCTCCACCGGATTCAGCCATCAACATCTCGCGCGCGAAAGGCAAACGGTAGCCGCGGCTTCGGCAGTACTGTCGGGCTTCTTCCCAAGTGTAGCCCGCTTCTTTATTGAGATTCACGGGCATCGGGAGCCATTGAAGCTGTTTTTGCGAAGTCTCCCAGTCGGGATAAACATTCATTTGGAAGAAATCAAAAACCTGTTTGGCCAAATCATTCACTGCCGCTGTCAAAGGGCCCGTGGCGATAAACGAGCGAGTGATTCCATTCTTGTTTCCAGTCAATTGCAAGGTCACTTGGAACTGACCTCGTCCGAGGCTCGAGAAAGTTCCGAAAGCCACCACATCAATTTGCTCGAAAATGTTTTTGCTCGCAGTGGAATCCAAATCCTGGCGTGTCACCGATTGGCCCAAGCGTTTCTCTTTCGCGAGCTTTTGCACATAAGTTTGCATTTGAGTTTGCTGAAGTCCTTGCGAAATTTCCACCTGGCGCAAACCTTCGCGGACATCAAAAGTGCGGAACAAAGAATCCAATGTGGCTTTGAATTGAGCTTCCAAACTTTTGTCGATCAAAAAGACGTCGGTGGCTTTGTGAGAGTCGTGAACTTGATCGAACATCATCAAGATATTGGCCATGGGTTCGAGCATGTCTTCGACGGGAGCTCCTCGGTCCGCCATTTTTTCGAGTGAGCCCATCAATTCGCCCCAAAACATTTGGCGGACTTGATCGCGGTCTTGGGACATTGTTTTTTCGTACTGACCCAAATCTCCCAGCGGGAAGAAAGGGATCACGGGCCAGATCGTGGTTTTGTTGTTGGTGTTTTGAATTTTTCCGGCTGCCACAGCCTTGGGCGCCGTCAGGCCTGATACCAGAGCGATCATCAAAAAAACCTTCACGATTGAATTCATACGGCCTCCCAAAAAGCCAAATTAAGACGAAACCATCCGAAGAAGGTCATCCAAGAATAGTGCCGTTTCCAAGGAGAATGAGGAGGTTCTGGAAGCTCAGGCCCTGTCGAAAACTTTGACAGCGAGCTGAAAAAGGGGAGGACGTCTCTGGTGGCCTTAACTAAGGTCTGGAATCCCCAAATTGAAAGAAGAGAGTTCGCTCTTGATTGCCAGCGCAGGTAGGCTGAAGTCTGTGAGCACAGGCCATTCTGATTTCTACAAAAAAATACCAGCCTTTCAGAACTTCTCGGAGCTTCACCGCGAGGAGCATTATCATTTGGCGCCATCGGATTGGCATGTGCTGATCACGGATGTGAAAGGCTCGACTCGAGCGATTTCGCAAGGGCGCTACAAGCAGGTCAATATGATTGGTGCAGCCAGCATCACTTGCATTGTCAATTGTCTGCAGGGGCATGATTTCCCCTTTGTCTTTGGCGGAGATGGGGCCACTGCTCTGGTGCCGCCAGAAGCTCTCAATTCGGTCAGTCAGGAATTGCGCAAACTTCAAGAGTTTTCCAAAAGTGAATTTCAATTGGAGCTGCGAGTGGGATTAGTGCCGGTCAATACTTTGCAGCAGATGGGCTGCACTGTGAGTGTAGCCAAGTACCAGTTGACCCCTGGAAATTACCTGGCTCAATTTCGTGGCGGTGGAATTGCCAAAGCCGAAGAAATGGTGAAACAAAATCACCCTCAAGCTCAGATCCTCGAAGCTGACCCTGCATCCGCACCCAATCTGGAAGGTCTCTCTTGTCGGCTGAATCCCTTGAAATCCAATCGGGGAGTGATCTTGAGTCTTCTTTGTAAGCCCAAAGACACCATCATCCTACAAGAGGTCTTGAGCCAATTGAAAACCATCTTCAACGGCGATTTCCTCTCGGCCAGTCCGGTTCGTCCCGAAAAATTAAAATGGCCTTGGCCACCGACCACGCTGTTCGAAGAAGCTCGGATGACGAAAGGACAGGGCGGACTCGTCAGGGCTGTGATCAAAACTCTTTTGAAAACTCTGCTCGTCAACGCCAGTCTGTCATTTGATTTTCCGCTGGGTCCATTTCTCCCCCGAAAGTACAAATCCGAATTGGTTCTCAATTGCGATTTTAAAAAATTTGATGAGACTTTGAGGATGGTCATTGACTGCACACAGGAGCAAGCTCGCGCCATTGAGGAGCTTTTTCGTCAGTATCATCAAGAGGGAAAAATCCACTTTGGTCTGCACAAATCAAAGGCCGCCCTGATGACTTGCATGGTTTTTTCAGCCACTCAAAATCAGCACATTCATTTCATTGACGGAGCTGATGGAGGCTACGCGCTAGCCGCAGCTGAGCTTAAAAAACAACTGGTTTAGTTCTTTCGAATCAAACGACGCAGAATAAAGTAATAGTGATGAGTCATCGGCGCTCCGGCCCAAGCCGCGCACATGAGTGATGGTCGATAACAATCAATTTTTCCGCTCAGGGTCTGGTACTCGTCTCCGAGACCCAGCATATGTCCCAGCTCATGTGCCACAATCCGTCCACTCCAATCCCGTCCCCAATTTTGATCATAGGGCCCCCGAGTGCTGTCTTTCACATTCACAGAAAAATGAGCTTTCGAAGCGTCTTTTTGCAATCGAAAGCGAAAGCTATAATCAAAATTCAGGGCGGGCGCCTGGGAGTTCCAAATGTGTTCTGCTTCTTGCATCCAAGCTGCGAATTGCTGCCAGTCCCGCTTGTTGCCATTTTTCAAATGCACTTGCACACTGAAAATAATTTTTCCCGAGCGAGCTTGCAGAATATCGTAAAAATATTTCTTCTGCACAATTCCCACGTAGGTCATTGTGCCTTGAACCGATTCGACAAATTTAAGATTTTTGTCTTCAATGCGCGAGGGGTCGGGAAATCTCTTGTGCGAGTCTTTCAAGTGAACCCGAAAAGTTTTAAAGCTTTCCTCGGGGTATGGGAGACGAACTTCTTCTGGCAAAAGTTTTTCAAACAGCCAGCGATATTTATCATCGAGACGTGAAGCTGGAGCATCAAAGCCCGAGGAGCCATAGTCCTCGGTCCATTCGCTCTGCGAGTGAGCTCCGGAGCTCGTGATCAATAAAAAAAGGAAAAGACTAGAATTCAAGAGTCTCATGGACTGATTATTCATCAGTCCTGTTCAAAGCACAAAGAAATCGCGGTGCAGGGTCAGCTTCACTGCTGATCAATTGCGCCCGTCGTTATTTCGGCCTGCGCGAGTTTCGATTTGGTCAAAGAGCGTCCCGATGGTTTTTTGCACTGTGAATTTGGTCGTCGCCAAACTTTGCTTGGTCATAATTAATGGGCCCCAAGTCATATGCAGGTTCGTCAAAAGTCCCAGAGCTGTTGATACTTGCACGTTTTGTCCTTGGTCGATTTGCGCAATCACGTCATCCAGATTTTTGCGGGCAGTGACATAGTTTCTTTCAAAAATCGAAAGCACTCGGTTGTAATTGGCAATTTTGGGATAAATGTTCTGAATTTTATTTTGCAATTGATCCAGCTCGCCATCGCGGTCTTTTTGGGCCGCTTCAATTTCCAAAGCCGCTGCGCGATTGGAGGCCAAACGACTGGCTCCGAAAGTCCATTGCACGGTGAGCCCGACCACATTGGTTTGACTGTTGGAAGAAGTGCCTTCGCTTGGGTCCGTGTCATTGCGTGTGGAACTCACTCGCACATCCACTCGAGGGGAGTGCAAAGAGGACTGGGCGGATTTGTAGGCAAACTGCATCGATTCAAGTTGGTAAGAGGCCACTTTCAATTCGGGACTTTTCTCTAAGGCAATGTCCAGGGCCTCATCGGGAGAACCAGGGATGCGAATATTCATGATGGTCTCAGAGAAGTTTTCAATTTTCGCCGGAGCTGGAGCTTTGACCACATATTCAAAATCCCGAATGGCTTTTTCAGCATCGAAAGCCGCATTGGAGTCTTCGGCATCCATTCCATCGAGTTGACCCTGAACTTGGCGTCGCTCTTCATTGGTCACAGCTGCTTTCAGAATTTTTTCCAGCACCATGCGGACATAACGTCGATACTCCCGAGAGTCACGATTGCGGAGAATGTCAGTATAAGCATTGAAAACCAGATCGGCAATGGCACCCTTGGTGTTGGGGATCAGGGCATTGGTCGAATTGTACTGAGCCTCACGAGCTCTCTGATTGGCTTCGGCCGCTCGGGCGTTGAAGAGATTCACTCCGCCATCAAAGACATTCATTCCCAAACTGAATGTCAAACTGCTGGTGCTAGCTTGAGTGGCTTCTGGCATCAGGCTCGAATCGAATTGACTGTAGTTGTATCCATAAGTGACCGCGAAAGTGGGGTAGAACTGCATCCAAGCGGCGCGCGTTCGTTCATTCATCGCCTTGAGCCTGAGATCATTGGCTTGAGTTCGGGGATTGCGCTCAAAGGCAGTGTGCATGGCTTCTTGCAAAGACATGGCGTGAACCATCGGTGTCATCACGAGAGCGGCAAGGACTAAGCGGATTTTCATAACTGGCTCCATCTACAGGTTTGAGTTCCGGCCAGGCAAAGTGCAATTCGAGCACCAGCCTTTCCCAGTCGCAGTAAGCTCTTAAATCGTCCCTGGGGCCCGGCGAAGTCCCACTCCCTATCGAAGTTTTGGACAGTGACAAGGGAGGGCCTTCCTTTTGACAACCGACCGCGACATTTTTGGAAAGGGAGACCGGGGTTTTGAATAAAAAAAACTCCCTGAGATGTCCCAGGGAGTTTTTCGATTTAAATAGTGCAGAACTAGTTCGAGATCAGAGTGCCAAAGTGTTCTTTTCAATGTCGCATTTACGAGACTTGGTCTTTTGAGATTCAGTTCGCAAGTTGGTCGTCACTTCCGTCACTTTGATTGTTTTCTTCGCGTCCTTCAAAGCTTGAGTGTTGAGAACAACTGAGTAAGAAATATTGTTCAAATCCGAGCCAATGATGTTTCCAGTTTCGGGTTGATAGCTTCCACAAAGCACTCGGCTTTTGGAGCGAATCATCGTTCCTGTCGTTTCATCGATACTGGGTGCGGCAAACTTCATTTCGTACTCTCCCATATCACAAGCCTTCTCACTGATTTCGAGAGTCACGGGAAGGCCCAGTTCAAATCCACAATGGATTTGTGCAGAACCGGCAAATGCATTCATTGAAGCCAATAGAATTGCAGCAACAAACATTTTTTTCATAAAAACTCCTTCAAGTTAAAGTTTTGAGTGAAGACTGGGTCCTCGCTCTTTGTTCATTCCGGATCGGTGAAGAGCAAACTGGGGGCCGCTCTCTTTCTTTCGTTTAATCAAGCCGAGCTGACCAAGATATGAACAGGTGACTCTTTAGGGCATCCAATTGAGTCTCCAAGCGAGGTCATCCTACGGGAGCTGGACCAAAGGGTGGAGTTTGGAGAGATCCTCAGGGCTTGCCAGGTCAAACTGGTCTCTTTTCCTGGTGATAACACTATCTTCACGTTTGGAATCTGCCGATAAAAAAGCATGAAATTTGCGGCTCGATTTGGAATTTCCTCGCGGTTGACGCTCATCACGACCAGTATCATTTTCTTCAGCTTCGGACTGTTGGGACTGTTTATTTTCGAAAATAGCCAAGGCAAAATTCAAAAAAGCCTGGAAATGGAATCTAATTATATTTTGGATTTGGCCGTTTCGAGTTTGCGCGAACCGCTTTGGGTTTTTGATCGGAAAGCTTTGGAGAGCTTGACGGTGACTCTGGTCAATCAAGGACAAAGCACTTTTGTCGCTATTCGAGTCTTTGATTCCAATCAAGCCATGCAAATTGAAAAGTTCAATCCCTTTGTCGGTGTCCAAGATGTCAATTTGCTTTTGCAAGATCCGGATTATCATCTCTATGAGCGCAAAATCACCTACAACAGTGAAAATATTGGCTCCGTGCAGGTGGTTCTATCTGTCAAAGAAAAGAAAGCCGAAATTTTCAGGCTTTTGATTTATCTCACCCTCATCACTTTGTTTTTGGCCTGCATGGTTTCAGTCTCTATTTTCGTTCTCACTCGGAAAATGCTTTTGCATCCCCTGAAGAAACTCACGGGCATTGCTGCCAAAATGGAAAAAGGCATTTATCAAATTGAAGATCAAGTTTGGGAGCACGAGTTTGAAATCCTTGGAAAAGGTTTGAGAGCGGCGATTGAAGCTGTTCAAAAACGAGACCAGGATCTCAAAGTGCATGCTGAAAATCTCGAATCTCTTATTGCCGCTCGCACAAAAGAGTTGGACCAGCAAAGAGTGAGAAGCTTTCAAAGTGCTCAGTTGGCGACCTTGGGGGAAATGTCGGCAGGGATCGCGCATGAAATCAATAATCCCTTGGCCGTGATCAACGCCCAATCGCAAATTTTGAGAAAGTCTCTCAGTGACAATCCCAAAGCGGCAGAGAAATTGGACAAAGTGATCGCCATGTCCAAGCGAATCTCCAACATTGTGCGAGGTCTGAGGACTTTTGCCAGAGATGGAAGCAAAGATCCAATGAGTGAGTTTCCTGTCACCGCTTTCGTCGCTGAAGTGCAAGATCTCTGTTATTCTCGTATGAAATCTCTGCGCATTGAGTTTCATGCTCAGTATCCCGAGGATCTCAAAGCCTATGGACGGGAAGTTCAGATTTCCCAAGTGCTTTTGAATCTAATTAACAATGCGATTGATGCGATTGAGAAACTTCCGCAAAAGTGGATCCGCTTGGAAATCGTCGATCGCGGCCACGACATTGTGATGTCCGTGACGGACAGTGGCTCGGGAATCCCAGCTGAATTGCGCGAAAAGATCATGCAGCCTTTTTTCACAACGAAAGATGTGGGCAAGGGAACAGGGCTTGGACTCTCGATTTCGATTGGCATTGCTCGCGATCATGGCGGGGACTTGATTTATGATTCCAACTCTGAAAACACTCGCTTTGAGATTCGTCTTCCTAAAGCCCCGAGTTCTTCGCAACGAGCCTCTTAAAAAACTCTAGCGAGATTTCCAATCCTTGACGCCGTATTTTTCGATCAGTTTTTTGTACTGGCCATTTTTGCGCATTTTTTTGAGGCCTTGATCAACCATGGCCGCCAACTGTTTGGCATTTTGAAGTTTTGGACTGAATGCCACAAAAAGTTTTTGCGGAGTTTGAGCCGGAGCCCCTGCCGATTTGTAGTTGTCAGGATTCAATTTCATTTTTAGCACAGTCTCGCGGAAAACTTCGGCTGATTCATAAAAAGCGTCAATGCGCCCGGCATTGAGCATTCGGATCAACTGCTCTTGAGCATCATTACCGGAGACAACGACAAAATGAGGATCTTTGGCCTCGATCAATTTGGTGATGGTGTCGTCGTAAGTGTAGCTGTTGATCACTCCGATTTTGGTACCATCAAAAGAGCCTTTGTATTTCCAATTCTTATCTTTGAGAGCGAAGAATTCGTAGGAAACCGCGCTGATGGGTTCTTTGTGGAATATCAAATCAGGAGCATCGCTCACGGCCAGGCCGACCACTCCTTCCGTTTTGCCATCGCGAGCATCGGAAATGGCTCTGGCAAAGTTGATCAGCTGATAGTCGATTTCAAATTGCTTGGGATCCAGTGCATTTTGCAAAACTTCGATAAAAAGTCCCGGTCGCGGACCAGGCGCACAGGCAATCGGACACCATTCATCGGTTCTCATTTTCAAAACTTGTTTTGAATGAGCCGCCACTGGCGCGAAGAGGCAGGGAGTGAAAATGGCAATTGCAAGGAATTTTCGAATTGTACTCATTCTTTAATTTTGGCGCTCGATTGCCAAATTTGTCCAGGTAGGGCCTTCCTTTTTACAACTGACCGCGTAATTTGCCCCGAAGAAGCGCTTGAAAATTCTCGATTTGGAATGTTTTTTGACTGAGAATTCTCAGAAATTTTGAGAGCATAGGAGCTCCATGTGAATGGGAAAAGGAGTCGGAAAATGATCAAGACAATAGGCTTGGCTTTCAGTGCAATTCTGGGGCTGCTATTGATTTATGCCGGGTTCAAATCTCCGGATTATCTGATTCGTCGGCAAATTCTCATTTTAGCTGCGCCGGAAAAAATCTTTCCCTATTTGAACAATCCAAAACTGAGCGAACAGTGGTCCCCCTGGCCCGAAATGGAGCCGAATCTTCAAATGGAAACAACCGGTCCGGCAGAAGGTGTCGGTGCCAAGCAGAGCTGGAAAAATGGACGTCAGTTGGGAACGGGAAGTGCGACAATCACGGAAAGTCTTCCCAACCAGCGAGTGATGATTCGCTTGGAGTACAGCGAACCCATGGTGATGATTCAAGATGCCGAATATTTGATTGAGCCGCAAAGCCAGGGAAGTTTGGTCATCTGGCAGGTCCGAGGTCAAAATAACTTTCTGTTTCGCTTCGTGAATTTGTTTTTCAACTCGGATAAAATGGTGGGCGGAATTTTCGAAAAAGGGCTCGCGAAATTAAAGGAAGTTGTGGAAAAGACATGATCGAATTGTTCGTTGTTCTGTTTTGCCTTCTGCTCAATGCTGTTCTTTCCTGTCTTGAAATGGCTTTCGTGACAGTGTCGCGTCCTCACATCAAGCAATTGGCGCAAAAAGGGTCCACGGCAGCCAAAGTCGTCTTAGAACTGAAATCCAATCCCGAGAGAGTTCTCTCGGTTATTCAAATCGGCATCACTCTCGTCGGCGTGGTGTCAGCTGCCGTGGGTGGAGCCGGGGCTTCGGATTATTTGGAGCCGCTCTTTGTCCAGAAGTGGGGGCTCAGTGAGGAGACTTCGGAGGCACTCTCGATTCTGGTGATTTCCATTCCTTTGACTTATTTTAATGTTTTGATTGGTGAGTTGGTTCCCAAGTCCTTGGCTCTCAAATACCCAATTAAATTTTCGCTTCTGGGCGGGCAGTTGCTCAATTGGTTGGATCAGATTCTGTCACCTTTGATTTTTTTGCTCGAAGTGCCCACCAAGTTGGCCACTCGCTTTCTCTTTTCCCGATTCAAATCCGAAGCCACCGTCGATCTCACCAAAGAAGTAGATCTGGATCCTCTGACCGAAGTGCACAAGCAGTATGTCTTCAATCTATTGGACGTTGATAAACGAAAGTTGTCGGACATTATGATCCCCTGGGATCAAGTCACCACGGTCGACTATTCGGAACATTACTTTCATGTTTTGGAAAAAATCAGGGAGAGTCGCCACACTCGCATTCCCGTCACCAGAGAAGACTCGGTCATCGGGTTACTGCATGCCAAAGAGTTCAATTCAGAAACCGAGATTAGCAAATTGGATTGGACGGAGCTGATCAGACCTATTTTGAAATTGCGACCATCGGATCGGACGATTTGGGCTTTGAAGCAATTGCAGGCCCATGCCAGTCAAATTGCCGTCATCGAGAAAGACAGTGTTCCCGTGGGGATCGTCACGATGTCGGATATTTTTGAGGAAATCGTGGGTGAAATTTACGACGAAGATGACAATCCGCGAACTCTGCTTTCGGCCAATTCCAAAATTCGAACGATGAATCTGAATCGTCGAAAAAAATAATCTTTTAGAGGGATGAGGATGGCGGATTCGCCTGATCACGAATTTTCAAAATTTGCGCGACAATGCTGAAGGCAATTTCCGCGGGCGAATTGTCGCCAAAATTTTCCCCCATCGGGCAGAAAAATTGATTCAACACCTCGGAAGAGAGTCCCGCTTCAAGAAGGTCTTTTTCCAGGCGTCGGCGTTTTAGCTCGCTTCCGATATTGCCCACATAGGCCCAGCGCTGCCGCTCGCGCAAGACTTGGGTGAGAATCGGCAAATCAGTTCCGTGACCCATGGTCATGATCGTGACAAAAGACCCTTGGGGCAAAGTGTTCACTTGGGAGCGCATGTCAGCCGTGCAAATTTTATTCAAGCGAGGAGATTCGGGAAGTTTTTCGATCCACTCTTGGCGGGAATCTATGCAGACAATCCGAAAATCCAAATGCAACAAAAGGCGCACAAGCTCCTGGGCAATATGACCTGCGCCAAACACAGCGACAGTCATCGGATTTTCACTTTCAATCAATTCAAAAAAGAAACTGACGACGCCACCGCAAGTCATGCCGATATCTTTTTGCAGGTTCCAGTCGACGAATCGGTGCTTAATTTTCTCGCGAAGCATTTTCTGCGCTTCGAGAATGGCTCGGTTTTCGACTTTGCCGCCGCCGACAGTTCCCCATTGCAATCCTTGAGCGCTGACCAAGGCCCGCGCGCCCACATCCTGAGGAGAAGAGCCAATCTGTTTGACCAAAGTGATGATCACAAATGATTGGCGCTGTGACTTCAAGCTGTTCACTGCGCTCAAATAGTCTTCAAAACGCCAATCACTCATAGCGAGAGAGCTCCATCAAGACTTCTTCCGGAGTCGCCGGAGATTTGAGTTGGGGGATCACTCCACCGCTGCGCGATCGAAGCGCGTCCTTAATGGCCGTCCAAACGCTGATCCCCAGCAAGAAGGGGGGCTCACCCACGGCTTTGGAGCGATGTATGTTTTGAGTGTTGTGGGGGTTTTCGATGAACTCAACATTGAAAGTTCGGGGAGTGTCTTGAATGTTGGGGATCTTGTAAGTTGTGGGCGAGTGGCTGAGCAGATGACCATCCGAGCTGTAGCTCAATTTTTCAGATGTGACCCAACCCATGGCCTGAATGAAAGCGCCGGTGACCTGGCCACGATCAATTCCCGGATTGAGGGGCCGACCGAGATCCATCAGAATGTCAGTGCGAAGAACTTTGCATTCTCCTGTCCAAGTGTCGATCTGCACTTCGCTCAAGGCCACTCCATTGGTGAAGTACTGAAACGGAGTGCCTTGGCCACGAACTTTATCGAAGCCCAGTCCTTCGGTTTTGTAATGAGCGTACTCGCCTAAAGACATTCGGTTCAGGTAAGCGCGTTTGACCAGTTCTTGAAAAGCGATTTTTCCACCCGATGGAAGGTGGTGAATCTGCGAATCGCGAAATTCAAACTCAGTCATTTGAATTTTTTCGACCTGCAGTGGAGGGCACTCGTTGATTTCATTCATCAAAGTGCCGGACAAAATATTTTGATAAAGCCATGCCAGTCGCAATTTGAGGGCTTCGGCTGCTTTCAGTGCCGCTGAGCAATTGATGTCGGCTCCACTGGAGGCTGCCGTGGGGGAAGTGTTGTGGTTTTTTTCCGTCGATGTGGCCATGACTTTCACTTGCGCCACGGGAACTCCAAAAGCGTGAGCCAAAACCTGTTGAATTTTGGTGTTCACTCCTTGTCCCATTTCAGTGGCTCCGGTCGAGGCTTGAATGCTTCCGTCTTTGTGAATATTGACCAAAGCATTTCCTTGATTGAGAAAGCGAGCTGTGAAAGCAATTCCGAATTTGCTGGCTGTCAATGAGAGACCGCGAATTTTACCAGTGGAAGTTCGATTGAATTCCTGAATTTCCTCACGGCGTTTCTGATACTGGCCATCGCTTTCAAGCTGGGAAAAAAGTTCCGGCAAAGGATTGTGCTCAATCTTTTGGCCATAATGAGTCACATTGTTTTGAGCTTGATAGCAATTGAGCTTGCGAATCTCCAGAGAGTCTTTTTTGAGGTAAGCCGCGATGTCCTCGATGATGCTTTCAATGGTCATCGTCCCTTGCGGGCCGCCGAAACCGCGGAAAGCCGTGTTCGAATGGAAATTCGTACGACAAGCATAACCTTCAATGAAAGCATTCGGTAAATAATAAGCGCCATCAATGTGAAACATCGCCCGGTCCAAAATGGAGCTCGAGAGATCAAAATAAGCTCCGGCATCGGCGTAAAGTTTGGCTTTCAGAGCTAAAATGCGTCCGTTTTCGTCGAAGCCCACCTCAAAAAAATTTTTAAAAGGATGGCGCTTCCCGGTCATTTGCATATCGTCGTCTTTGCTCAAGCACAGACGGGCCGGACGTTTCAGTCGGGAAGCCACCAGCGCTGCCATCGCTGCGAAAGGAGCGGCCTGGCTTTCTTTGCCACCAAATCCTCCTCCCATGCGTTTGACGATGCAGACCACTTGATGAAGGCTCAATCCCAAGGCCTCGGCCACCACATGTTGAGTTTCAGAAGGATGTTGCGAGCTCGAGTGAATTTCAACTTGTCCATCTTCGAGTGGATAGGCAATGGAGGCTTGTGATTCCATGTAGAAGTGCTCTTGACCGCCAACTTCAAAGCAGCCGCTCAAAGTGTGGGGAGCTTTCATCAGTGCGCCGTCGGCATCGCCCGTGGAAAAGGGGTTGGCTTTGTAAAGAAAGCTCTGCTGTTCAATCGCCTGATCGATCGAGAGGATTCCCGAAGCTCTTTCGATTTCAAATTTGACCAGCGGACGAGCGCGCAGCAAATCGTCCATCGACTCGCCCACCAAGAGGGCTGCGGGTTCATCATAATAGCCAATTTGATTGTCGACCAAAATGGGTTGTTCGGCGACGATCGACCCCCAGCGATTGTGGGCAAGATCTTGGGCAGTGAAAGCGGCCAGGACTCCTGGTGATTTCAAAGCCTGAGAAGTGTCAACTTTCAAAAGGCGCCCAGCGCTTGCGGGCACTCCGACAGGCAAGACATAGACTTCGTTGCGCATTTTGGGACGGTCATCGATGAACACACTTTGTCCAGTGACGTGACCAAAAGAGGAATCGTGAGGAATGTTTTTTCCTATGGACACAAAGCCCCCTCGCTCGAAACTTCCGTGTAAAATTTGTGGAAGAGATTTTCCACGACTTGCCGCCGGTATTTTTCGGAAGCTCGTAGATCTGAGATGGGTTGAATCAAGTGGGCTGCCTGATGACCTGCCTGTAAAAAGAGATCTTCCTGAAAATCATGGCCCAGCAAAGCTGTTTCGATTTCTGGCAAGCGCTGAACTGTGGGCCCCACTCCGCCCAAAGCGATTCGAGCTTGTTGGATTTTGCCAGCCTCAATTTGCAAGGCCGCTGCAAAAGTCACTGCGGAAATGTCCAAATCTTTGCGCACCGAAACTTTGTACAATTTGGTCCGCCAGTTGCCCGCGGGCAAGGAGGGGATCAACAGTCCCAAGGCGATTTCGTCTTTTTGCAAATCCAGTTGCTTGTAGCCTTGGTACAGTTTGTTCAAAGGAACTTTGCGGACTCCTCGAGTGGACTGCAAGTGGATTTCAGCATCCAGGATCAACAGGGCTGGAATTGAATCGCCAATGGGAGAGCCATTGAGAATATTGCCAGTCAAAGTGCCTTGATTTTTGATTTGCGGAGAGGCAAAGACTCGCAACAAGCGACTGAGTTCAGGGATTTCTTGCGAGCAAAACTCTTCAAATGTCGTCAAGCTCACTTGGGCTCCCACCCACAGGCCATTTCCCTTTTTTTCAATCACTGAAAGCTCAGGAATCTTGTGGAGAGACATTGCTCGATCGACGAAGAGCTTTCCTTTGTTGTGGAGGACTCCCAAGTCTGTAGAGCCCGCCACCAATCGCAAGTCTGTTTGAGTGGATTTGATTTGAAGAGCTTGATCCAAGTTTGCAGGCAAATGAACTTGTTTATGGGAAGAGTGAATCTCAACACTTTGCTCGGCGATCTCCGCAAATTTGATTTTGGACTCGGAGGGATGGTAGCGCTGTTGAAGGGGCTGCCACTTTTTGAGATCGATTTGCAATGCGGATTGCAGAATGGGTTCATAACCTGTGCAGCGGCAGAGATTTCCAGTCAGTTGATTGCGAGCTCTTTTTTCAGTGATTTCTTTATTTTGCGACAAACATTTTTCGGCGAGTGCCGTCAAAGAGCACACCATTCCCGGAGTGCAGTATCCGCATTGTCCCCCATGATGAATTCGCATCATATCCTGGGCTGGATTGAGTTCAGTTTCGTTCTGCAGACCTTCGACAGTGACAAGGCTTGCAAGGTCAAACAAGTAGACAGGAGCAATGCAGGAATTGATGCTTTGAAAGGGCAGCCAATCCTTGGTTTTCCAACGAGAGACCAGCACTGTGCAGGCCCCACAGTCGCCTTCGCTGCAGACGATTTTGGTTCCGGGGAGATTCGCTTCCAAGCGCAGATATTGCGCCAGGGGCATCAAGGCTTTTTCGCCTTGGACAGAGTGAAAATTGCCATTGATCAGGAATTGAATCTCATTGCGAAAAGATATTTGGGCCATCTAAAATTGCTCTCACAGTCCGTCAGGAGAGACAAGTTTAAAATGGCCATGCTGGCTTCATGCTTTGTTAAGGCAAGGTCACGGTCACATTGAAAGTCGAAATGTCGGAAAGCGAATTGCTGGGGCTGGTATCATTGATTTGCAGGCGGATCTGAGTCGTTCCTGGTGACTGACTGGTGACCAAGATTTGCGCCACGGAATTCACAAATTTGTAACAGCGCACGGTCGCCACACTGGGGTTGGAACTTTCGCATTTTTCAAAAATAAAGTTTTGCACTTCAGTGGGGTCACCCGGGTCAGCTGTGATCGCAATTTTTCTGGTCTCGGGATGAGTCAAGGTCTGCGCTGGAACAGTGGCAATTTGTGGCGGGTAGTTCAAAGGGACAGTGTAAGTGTAGTAAGTCTTTTCCGGTGCCATCTCCGATGCAAAGGCAGCCGTCGGTTGAATATCGAGAATCAGCACCAAATAGTCGGCGTGATCGCAACTGGCAAAGTTACCAGGGCAGTGGGCTCGGAAGCTCGTCATCATTTTGTAGCCGCAGTTGGTTTCAGGATCCTGCAATTGCGAACAGAGCTGTCCGTCCATATTGTAATAAACTGGATTCGTTGGCGGCCCCGTGAGTTTGCCAGGTGTGTTGGGGTTTGGGTCGTAGAAGCTAAATCCGGATTCGACGTTGGAAGTGCAGGACATGAGAGTGCAAACCGGATTGCCATTGACTTTGAAATTGCCTCCCTGCGTGCAAGGGCAAAGCCTGTCGTTTTCAGGCAAAACCAGAGAGCTTGAAGTCAGCGAATCGCTGGTGAGAAGAATTTTTGTTTTGATATTATTTAATTTCAAAACGGCTTCGGATTTTTTCTGTCCTTGCAGAATCGTTTTTTGCAGTCCCAGTTGGGGCAGAAACATCAGCGACAACAGGAAGGCGACGATGGCGAGAGCAACCAGAATTTCCATCAAACTGAAGCCGTGTTCATTGTTTCGCATTTATTTGATATAGACCTTGATGATGTCGTTGGGTTGAATGATGCCAGCTTTGAAAATCAAGACCTGTCCAGAAAGTTGGTAATCGACTTGCTCGGCCAAATTGACGATTTTTCCGGAGCGAATAATTTCAGCAGACAGGAAGTTTGCGGCCACGGAGGCTGGGAGTTCAATGTCATTGGTTCCAAGGCCCATCGTCCATTTGGCAAAAGCGTCGAGCTGCGACGAGTAATCAGGGCTGCAAACGGGGATGATCGAGTTTTTAACATTGGGCTTATTCCCCAGTTCGATATAGCGAGTGCCGACTTGTGCCCCCGGAGTCAAAGTGCAAGTCGTCGTGTCCGGATGAATGACAGCAGTGTAAAAGAAATTATTGAGATCAAAGCGGTTCGCCAGAGAGGAGTAAACTGATGAAACGACATCAGTCGTGGTGGGAATCAATTTGACGCCACTGAGATACTTTCCGCTTGTGCCTCGTCCGGGCATAAATTTTGGCTCACAGGAACCCGGAATTATACTTTGAGGTAAGGAAATATAAGTTCCCGATTCGATCTTTGGGCAAAGCGTGAGATCCAAGAGGGGAGTTCTCGCGTACCACATGGGAAGATTTTTGACCACGCACGAATTGATTTTGTAGGGCGAACCAATTTCGTATTTAATTCGGGAATTTGTATTATTTAAAATGCTCGCCATGGTTTCGGATGAGTAACTTGAGACGAGGCTCATGCAATCGTCTCCTGGAGACAGACTCGGCATGTAGGAGCTTGGAGCTTTGAGATAGTCATTTGTCAAAATGATTGGAGCGCCATCGTCCAAGACAGATGCCGTCACGTTCAAATACAAATATTGCCGATCCATCCAATACAAGTACTCATCCACATCCCGAGTTCTTTCCCACCGCTCCGATTTCGGACAGCCATTTTGGTTGCTTGAGGACTGAGTTGGATCAGTTTCATCATTTTCATTGCTGATGATAAACAAGGCTGTCGGAGTCATGGGATCGAATTTGAAAGGGGAGGGAGTTCCGGGAGAGTCCAAAAACATTTTAAAACGACAGAGAGGGACATCTCCAAAAGTCGAAGTCGGATTGGCAAAATAGTAATCAATTAAGCCTTTTGCAGCCGTGACTTTGCTTGAGCGAACTGTTGAATCGTCAGAGGCATTGAATTGAAATATTCGGACACTGGTAGGAGAGATGGTTGCCGGAGGATTGTAGATCGCTCCATAGCTGGCAATAAAAGTTCTGTCTTCCAGGTAGGTAAAGCCCTGAGGAATTGGGCTCGGAAC
>JACCDW010790704.1_pt1 | contig 26145 bp, 23 predicted proteins | sample 7449781 | NCBI WGS metagenome assembly JACCDW01 (sample SAMN15323449, study PRJNA562643) | freshwater metagenome | isolation source: river surface water | place: USA:Blue River Watershed | collected 2017-08-18
AAAGCAAAGGTTGCAGAGCTCAAAGAGTTAATGAAAAACGCCGAAGAGTTAATTCTGGCAACGGACGAGGATCGCGAAGGCGAAGCGATTGCATGGCACTTAGTTGAAGTTCTTCAACCAAAGATTCCAATTAAGCGCATGGTCTTTAATGAAATTACCAAAGAGGCGATTCAAGCCGCCGTTGAACACACACGCGATCTTGATTACCACTTAATTGATGCACAAGAAACACGTCGTGTTCTAGATCGTCTCTACGGTTACCGACTTTCTCCAGTTTTGTGGAAGAAAGTTATGCCACGAATTTCAGCAGGTCGTGTGCAATCAGTTGCAACACGTCTCATTGTTGAAAAAGAACGTGAACGAATGGCTTTCATTTCAAGTGCATGGTGGGATCTTGCAGCGGTTACCGCACTTGGTTTCAATGCACGTTTGCTCGAAGTAGATGGCAAGAAGGTTGCAGCAACTTCAGATTTTGGCGCAGATGGCGCGGTCAAAGAAAAATCTCTTGCCAACATCCTTCTATTGGATGAGGCGGGGGCTAAAGGCCTTGTAGATAGCCTGAAATCCAGCGATTTAACCGTTAAGTCAATGGAGGAAAGCCCTCGTACTGAACGTCCTAAGCCACCATTTACAACATCGACGATGCAGCAAGATGCAGGTAGCCGACTTGGGTGGGGTGCACAGATCACCATGCGTGTTGCACAACGTTTGTACGAAAATGGTTACATCACATACATGCGTACCGACAGTATCAACTTGTCACAACAAGCGATCACCGCAGCACGTAATGCCGCCAAAGCTTTGTACGGTGCCGACCATGTCGCAGATGCACCACGTGTGTACCAAGGTAAATCAAAGAACGCGCAAGAAGCCCACGAAGCAATTCGTCCAGCAGGAGACACTTTTAAGACTCCTGGCGAATTAGCTCCAGAACTTTCACGTGATGAGTTCGCACTATATGACTTAATCTGGAAGCGGACCGTTGCTTCACAAATGGCGGATGCAAAGAAGATGCAGATGCGCGTTGACTTTGATGCAGCTACAAATGATGGAAAGAAAACTATCTTCCGTGCAAATGGTTCTGTTATCACCTTTCCTGGTTTCCTTGCTGCGTACGACGACATTGTCACTGAAGAGAACAAGGATGAAGAGTCAGCAGATAAGCGTTTACCTGCAATGACCCTTGGTCAAACAGTTAAGGTCGATGAATACACCTGCGAAGGTCACGAGACCAAGCCTCCGGCCCGTTATACCGAGCCAACCCTTGTAAAGAAACTTGAAGAGCTAGGCATTGGCCGACCATCTACATTTGCTTCCATCATTCAAACAATTCAAGATCGTGGTTATGTATACAAGCGTGGACGCGCACTTGTTCCAACATTCTTAGCATTTTCTGTAACAGGTTTGCTAGAAACGCACTTCACAAAGTTAGTTGATTACGAATTCACCGCTTCGATGGAAGAGGATCTCGACAAGATCGCAGCGGGTGAAGCTGGTCGCGTTGATTGGCTACGAGATTTCTTCTATGGCGTCGATGGCCAGCCTGGACTTAATGAATTATCAGCTGATTTAGGCGTTATTGATGCTCGTGCAACCAACACAATGAACCTATCCCCTGAGATCGAAATCCGCGTCGGCCGCTACGGTGCTTACCTTCAACAAAACATCGAAGGTGAAGATCGCAAGCTTGCAAACATTCCAGAAGCTTTAGCACCCGATGAGTTAACCCTTGCTAAAGCAATTGAATTGCTAGAGGCACCATCAGGTGAGCGCGAACTTGGTATTGATCCCGCAACAAATCTGCCGATCATCGCAAAGAGTGGACGATTCGGTCCTTACATCACCGAAGTTTTGCCAGAAGTACCGGTTGAATTAACCGCTTCTGGCAAGAAGAAAAAGAAGAAGGCTGATGCACCAAAGGCAAAGACAGCATCTCTTCTTTCAACAATGACTTTAGATACCGTGACATATGAAGATGCATTAAAGCTTCTTTCATTGCCACGCACACTTGGTACCAACAGCGCAGGCGATGAGATCACAGTTCAAAATGGTCGTTACGGTCCTTATCTAAAGGCCGGAGCAGATTCGCGCACACTGACATCTGAAGAACAATTATTTACAATGACGTTGGATGAAGCGCTTGAGATTTATTCAAAGCCTAAGGAACGTCGTCGCGGAGTAGCAAAACCTCCTGTTAAGGAGCTTGGTGTTGATCCTGAAACTCAAAAGCCTTTGATCATTAAAGATGGTCGCTTCGGAATGTATGTGACCGATGGTGAAACAAATGCAACCTTGCGTCGCGGTGACACCGCTGAAGGTATGACATTAGAGCGCGGACTAGAACTGCTTGCAGGTCGTCGTGCATGGGAAGCTGAAAACGGACCATCGCCTAAAAAGACACGCAAGAAGGCAGCTGCAAAGGCAAAGCCTGGTGACACCGCACCAACACTTACAAAGAATGTTGTAAAGAAAGCTGCGACTAAGAAGGCTGCAAAGAAAGCAGCATCAGGCAAAGCTAAGAAGAAGGCTGAATAAGGGTTTTAACCCTTCTTTTAGGCTCAACAGCCCGCCCCGATAGACTGCGACCATGCCAAAGACTCTGCCAACACCTGCCGCACCGGCGCAGCAGGTAACCCGCGGAGTTCTTGCGATCAAACCCTTCCGCAAGCTATGGAACTCAATGCTCTTTTCATCTCTTGGAGATTGGCTGGGCCTGCTGGCAACAACAGCGATGGCACAACAACTTTCTGGCGGAGATTACGCAAAGGCTAACTTTGCAATCGCGGGTGTATTCATCGCGCGTTTGCTGCCAGCGGTTTTCCTCGGTCCGATAGCAGGTGTAATCGCTGACAAATTAGATCGTCGTAAATTAATGGTGAACTGCGATATTTTGCGAGCAGCGCTATACATCTCGATTCCTATTGCCAACAATTATTTCTGGTTATACACCGCAATGATTTTGGTGGAGTGCATAACGCTTTTCTGGTCTCCCGCAAAGGAGGCATCCGTCCCCAACTTAGTTCCTCGCGAAAAATTAGAGAACGCAAATCAAGTTTCTCTTTTAGCCGCATATGGAACCGCACCAGTGGCAGCCGCCCTATTTACTTTCCTGTCACTTTTCACATCAGCGATCAACGCAGCATTTTCATTAAACGTGACTGCGGTTGATTTAGCCCTTTACGCAAACGCTTTATCATTTGCTTTCGCAGCTTTTACAATCTGGGGATTGCGCGAGATTCCTAAAGGCGCAGCTGCAAAGCACGCCGCCGAAACCGGAATTCTCAAAAGCCTGTATGAAGGTTGGAAATCTGTTTCATCTAGCAAGCTAATCCGAGGTCTTATTGTTGGAATGGTTGGAGCATTTGTTGCCGCCGGCGCTGTTATTGGTTTAGCGCGAACATTTGTTGGTGATCTTGGTGGTGGAGAAGCGGCTTACGGTGTTCTTTTCGGTGCCGTATTCACTGGACTGGCATTGGGAATCGCACTTGGCCCAAAGGTCTTCGCACAGTTTTCTCGCCGTAGGCTTTTCGGTGCCTCGCTCACTATCAGCGGAGCCTTTTTGGTCGCCCTTGCCGCAATCCCAAACCTGGTTTTAGCGGTCTTTATCGTGGTAATCCTTGGTGCTTTCAGCGGAATCACCTGGGTTACCGGCTTCACCATGCTGGGCATGGAGGTCCAAGATGATGTCCGCGGACGTACCTTTGCCTTCGTCCAAAGCTTAATTCGTGTGGTTTTAGTTGGCGTTCTAGCTGTTGCTCCTTTGATCGCAGCATCTGTTGGACAGCACACCTTTAAATTCCAAAATACTCAAGTTTCATACAACGGTGCAGCGGTAACAATTCTTATCGCTGGATTGTTTGCATCATTGATCGGCTTTGTTTCGTACAAGCAAATGAAGGATCGACCAACGGTTTCATTGTGGTCCGACATCGTTAATGCATTTAAGGGCGAACTTGGCAGCATGACAGGTGCGCCAACTCAAGGAATTTTTATCGCCTTTGAAGGTGGAGAAGGTATTGGAAAATCAACCCAATCCAAACTACTCAAGGCATGGTTAGAGCAGGAAGGCGAGAGTGTTGTACTTTCACGCGAACCTGGTGGAACTGATCTAGGAGTTGAGATTCGAAAGATTCTTTTATCTCATTCAACTGGAGAAATTAGTCCCCGCGCAGAGGCGCTTCTATATGCAGCAGATCGGGCGCACCATGTTTTCTCTGTAATCCGCCCCGCGCTAGCACAAGGCGAAGTTGTAATCTCTGATCGTTACTTTGATTCATCTATTGCATATCAAGGTGCAGGACGTGTTCTAGAACCTGGTGAGGTTGCACGAATTTCTAGATGGGCAACAGAATCACTTTTCCCAACCTTAACTATCATTATCGATCTTCCAGCTGAGATAGGTCTCGGTCGGTTGAAGAGCAAAGACCGTCTTGAATCTCAACCAATAGAATTCCATGAACGCGTCCGCCAAGAGTTCTTACAATTGGCCGCAGTTGATCCAGAGCGTTACTTCATCGTTAATGGCAATCAATCAATTGATGATATTCATACCGCGATCATCTCTCGTGTAAGCCAAATCTCGGCGCTAAAGCGCAACGCAGTTGAAGATAAGGGCAATCTCTTGCTTCGTCCGATCCGCGCAGCCGGCAAGGCTGTAAAGAAGGCTGCACCGAAGAAAAAGCCCGCCAAGAAATGAACGTTTATAGCGATTTAGTAGGCCAAGCCCACATCGTTGAAGTTTTACAAAAGGCTGTTCAATCCACTCGCACAGGTGAAGAGTCACAAGAAATGACCCATGCTTGGGTTTTTACCGGTCCACCAGGATCAGGTCGATCATCGGCTGCAGTCGCATTTGCTCAAGCACTTGTGTGCGCACATGATGGTTGCGGAAGATGCAATGAATGCAAATCTGCAGCAAATGGTGCGCACCCTGATGTTGAAATTATTCGTACCGAAGGACTTTCTATCAAGATCGACGAAGTCCGCGAACTCTTAACTCGTGTTTCATGGGCACCATCTATGGGTGGTTGGCGTGTAGTTGTTATGGAGGATGCAGATCGCTTAACTGAATCTGCAGCAAATGCATTATTGAAAGCGATTGAAGAACCTGGCAACCGCACCGTCTGGTTACTGTGCGCGCCAACACTGCATGATGTTCTTCCCACTATCCGCTCACGTTGTCGTCACCTACAACTTGTTACTCCATCAACTGAAGCGGTTGCACAAGTTCTTCAAAGCAAAGATGGAATCTCGCCAGTCATGGCGGATTTCGCTGCACGAGTCTCGCAAGGCCATATCGGTCGCGCACGTTATTTAGCAAAAAATGAAGATGTGCGAAATACGCGAAATACAATTATGAAGCTTCCTTTGACGCTTCAAGGAATTTCATCCGCATTTGCTGCTGCACAAACCCTGGTTGATCTTGCAACAGAACAAGCCACAACCGCTGCCGAATTGAGAAATGAAAAAGAGGTCGATGATCTCTCACTGGCATACGGAAAAGGTGCAACAGGTCGCGGAATGGCAACTGGTGGCAGCAAAGCGATAAAAGAGTTAGAAAAAGAGCAAAAAACCCGCCAAACCCGCATGATTCGCGATGGTTTAGATGCAGCCCTCTTAGATATTGCGACCTTTTATCGCGATGTGATGATGGTTCAAGCCGGAAGACCGGATGCGCTGATTAACAAAGAGCTTGAAGTTGAAATTAACGCTGTGGCCGCAAAAACTAAACCACAGAACACAATCAAAAAGATCAACGCCATCATGGAGGCCCGCACTAACCTGGGCCACAACGCAGCACCATTGCTGACCGTTGAAGCGTTGATGTGTGTTTTAGCTAGATAACAGGGTTAATCTGTTTGGGCGGAAACTTTCCGTAGAAGTTAAACCAAAATGAGAAAGCTCTTCCAATCATCACAGCGATGATGATTGTGCCTATACCCACCTGACCACCCAATAGATATCCCAATACCAACACGACAATCTCAATCATGGCACGCACAATAGTTATCGGAAGCTTTGATTTACCAAGAAAACCCAACATAATTCCATCGCGTGGACCGGTACCAAGTCCACAGGTAATGTACAAAGCGCCACCTGCACCTGAGATCCAAACTCCTGCGATCAATAAAATGTAGGCCACAACACTATTTGATGGTTCTGGAATGTATTCAATACCGATCTGTAAGCCGAAAGCAAAGAAGACCGTGTTTGCGATGGTTCCATATCCTGGTTTGAGAGAAAGTGGAATCCACAGCAGTAGAACAACCAAGCTAACGAGAAAGAATGAGATACCTAAAGTCAATCCAGTCTGAATTGAAATACCTTGAGCCAAGACGGTCCATGGTGCGTTGCCCAAACCAGATTGGACGGTAAAGGAGCTTCCGACTCCGAGCAAGACAATGCCAATGGTTAAAAACAAGACTCTGATGGGCGATAGATCCCACAAATTAGCTGCAGTCCACCGTGTTTTTGGCACATGATGATTGGGAATCAAGACATTTACAAGGAACTTCTTTACTGATGTGAGATCAAATGTCATTGCTATCCAAGTATTGAAGTAGAACGGAGGAGTGATCTAAATCTGCATAACCAAGCTCTTTCTGAATTCGATAAATCTCAGTTACTGTTTCTGTAAGTGGAACAGTGAGAGAAATTCTCTTTGCTATATCTAGAGCGATATTCAAATCCTTTAGCTGGTAGTCAGACTTACCGCCTTTAGTGAAATCACCACTAACTACCTTTTCCCACTTGGTATTCAGTACCGTCGAGCCTGCAAGGCCTTGCGAAATCACATCAAAGAAGTCTTGATCAGAGATCCCATTGCGACGAGCTAAGGCCAAGCTTTCAGCTAGTGCAACAAGATGCGCACCTACAATGATCTGATTACACGCCTTAAGTGTTTGAGCTTTACCAAGTGAGCCAACATTTCGAATTGATTTTGCGGTCTTAGCCAATAGCTTTTCTGCTCTAGCGCAATCATTTGGATCACCAGCGAGCATGATTGATAACTCACCTCGCTGCGCGCCAACATCACCGCCACTAACAGGTGCATCAATAACTCGAGCACCCTTTGTTTGGATCTTTCCTTGAATTGAGTGCATTGCATCAGGTGAAATTGTGCTCATAACTACCAATAAGTCATCGGTGTTGAGAACATCCAACAACCCATTATCTAAAATTTCATGTATTGAATCTTCATCTGACACAACAATTAAATAGATTGAAGTAGATAAATCGCTCAACTTTTCAGTCAATTGCACTGAAGAGTTTTTGAAATCCACGTGATCAACCGGGGATCGATTCCACCCTTGAACTGTGAAAGAGCGCGAAAGATTTATCGAAACAGGAAGACCAATGGCCCCCAACCCGATTACCGCTGCATCAAATTGTGCCAAAGCTATTCCTTGGCCAGGGCTATGAGCTCTGATTTCAGCTGCTCTGGCAGTTCGTATGTGGCTGAAGGCAATCGCATCTCTCCAAGATTGACAGGGTTAATGAGATTTGAAACCGCCTTTGCAGCCGCAATGCTTTCGCCAAAACCAAACTCGGGACGAAGGAAATGAGAAGTAAAGTTCACGACAGTTGCAAGTATTGCTTCTGACTCTTCGACCTTTCCGCCAGCAAAGCTACGATAGACACTTGCCATGCGATCAGGAAAGAGATTACCCAAACCACAAATTCCTCCGGATGCTCCTAACTTTAAGGCATCTACAAGTAAGCGATCGGTTCCAATCAGCACCTTTACCTTGTCATCCAAGAACTCTGTAGCCAGCGCAATATCACCTGAAGAATCCTTTACTCCCCACACAGGAGTGCTTGATGCAACCACACTTGGAACACGAAGTGCCGTTGCAGGAATGCTGTAGGCAATAACTGGATGGAGACTCTTTTGGCAGATGAAGCGATAAAACTCAATCATTTTCTCATCTGTAATCGGCCTAAAGTAGCTTGGCGGCGAAATCATGATTGCGTGAATCGGCAAGGTATTGCAGAACTCTATGTATTCACATATCTCTTCAAGACTATTTGAAATAATCGTTGGAATTACCAACTTTCCATTTGAAATAGTAAGTAAATCGCTTGTGATGCGTTTCTTTTCGTTGAGGGAAAGCGCACTGCCTTCTCCAAAGGTCCCAAACGGAACTAATCCATACGCTCCATTTTCAAGTAGCCAAGCTCCGTGCTCCTTGGTCGCGACATAATCAACCCGTTGATTCTTATTGAACGCGGTCAGTTGAGGTATGAATAAGCCTTTCATGATTCCATTCTCTCTTTGAGGTACTTAACCATCGATGGATCTAGCTCTTGGACTGATTGCACCCCAAGTAACTTCATAGTTCTAACCATTTGTGATTCAAGAATTTCAAAGCTTCGGCTGACGCCACGTCCTCCACCGGCCATAAGTCCATATAAATAAGCTCTTCCGACCCATGTGAAGTTGGCACCCTTTGCCATCGCGGCGATAACGTCGGCACCATTCATGATTCCTGTATCGATGTGAATTTGAGTGGATTTACCAACCGCTTTACGAACAGATGGAATCATCTCGAAAGGCACAGGAGCTTTATCTAATTGACGTCCTCCATGGTTTGAAAGCCAGACCGCATCAGCGCCATGTTTAACAGCTCGTTTTGCATCGTCAGCGTTTTGAATACCCTTAACGAGAAGATTTCCATCCCAAACCTTACGAATCCAATCAAGATCCTCATAAGTCATCGTTGGATCAAACATGGTGTTCATCAACTCTGCGACAGTTCCATTCCAGGATTCAAGAGAAGCAAAGACAAGTGGCTCTTTAAGCAGGAAGTTCAACCACCATGCTGGTCGTGGAATGGCGTTGACGATCGTCTTGGCACTCAGTGAGGGTGGAACTGTCAATCCATTACGAACATCACGTAAACGTTGTCCTGCAACTTGAGCATCAACGGTGAGGATTAATCCGTCATACCCTGCCTTTTGGGCTCTCTCAATTAAAGCCAAACTTTTTTCGCGATCTCTCCAGAGATACAGTTGAAACCAGTTGCTTCCATCTGGCGCAGCCTTTGCAACATTTTCGATAGAGGTTGTGCCCATTGTAGAAAGTGCAAAAGGAATAGATAAGTCTTGCGCGATTCGAGAAGCAGCAACTTCGCCATCTGTATTCATCATTCGAGTAAAGCCTGTCGGAGCAATACCAACCGGCATATGCATTGTTCGCCCTAGTAAATCAACACTTAGATCTACTTGAGAAACATCACGCAAAATGCGAGGTTGGAATTCAATATCCTCAAAAGCCTGTCGAGCACGGTTTAAACTAATTTCACCCTCTGCAGCGCCATCGGTATAGTCAAAAGGCCCCATGGGAGTTAGCTTTTTTGCAATATCCCTTAAGTCATAGATTGTGTGCGCTCGGGATAGACGCCGATCAACAGTATTAAAAATCGGCTTTCTAAATCGCATTAACTGTCGATAGTTTTTGATGCGAGCTTTAGCTGAACTCATGATTCCTCTTTATCTGATGTTGAATCGGTGAACTGCAAAACAGCTTCTTGAGCGCTCAAGAATGCTGCAAAGTTTTTTGTTGAGTAGAGACGGTCATCCTGATGTGCAGCAGTTTTCTTTGGAGTGACTCGCAACTTTTTAAAGGAGGCTTCAAAATCTTGGATGATCAAATTGAGCGCCAAGATCGCTGCACCTCGCGTAGTTGTATCGGTATCGTGATGTGACTCTAAATCCTCGCCCAAAGTTCTGGCTCGGACTCTTTCCCATCGTTGATCATTTCCTGCATGGCCACCTAAAGAAACGGTCTGTGGAGCGTCATCAACCAATCCCTGTGCAATCGTTAGCACCTGTTTTTCGGAGAAGGAGACACCTTCCATTACCGAGCGTGCCAATGTTGATGCGGAACAACTCTGATCTATGTGCAGGAATCCTCCCCGAACATCATTGCGCCACAGAGGCGCACGTTCACCTGAAATATATGGCAGAAAAACTGGTACCGAGCTACCGGCATCCTTGCCACCCATTTCGATTAAATCATTCTCATTAATGCCTAGCAATTGTGATCCCCACGCAATCGCAGCACCACTTGATTGAGTCGGTCCATAAACAACACTCATCGGTGCACAACTTTGGGGAATCACATACAAAGTATCTCCATCTAAGACTTGGTTTCGAGTAGAGCACCCGACAATCGCCGATGTTCCGGTGATAACAAATGAGGTTGGTGCCGCCATTACGCCCAAAGCGTTCATTCCAGACATGGCATCTGACCAGCCAACCGTGACAGGGATACTCGATGGAAACCCTGTCACGGCTGCGCCTGATTCAGTGACGAACCCTCGACGAAGCTCGCCCTTTCTTATTTCAGGGATGACAGATTCATTCCATCCTAAGAAATCAAATAACCCTGCGGGTGCTTCAGATGTTAAAACGTTGCACAAACCTTTGCTCGACCAAGGATCTGAAATTGCCTCACCGGTTAAATGGAACCCGACAAAATCCTTAGGCTGCAAAACCCAGGCGGTTTTGCTTTGTACTTCAGGAAGATTCCGATGAATCCACAATAACTTTGCAGGACAGGCACTAGCTGCCCAAGGCAGAGAGGTTCCAATTGTGTCAACTGGATTATTGAACTCTTGTGCCAGATCAAGAGCTTCTTTTTCTGCACGATTGTCTTGCCAGATTAAAACAGGCATGGTTGGTTCGCCAGATTGATCTATACAGACAACAGATGGTGTGTGACCCGACAGACCTATAGCTTTGACTGAATTGATAATGTCAGAATGACGTGAAGTAATTTTCTTGATAGCGGTCAGATATTCGCGAGCATCTTGTTCTGCATGATTGCCTGTCCGAATAGTTGTCAGCTTCTCCTCATCTTTTCTGGAAAAACTTCCATCCTCCGACAAAAAGAGAAGCTTTATGGATGAGGTGCCAACATCTACACCAACGTATAAATCTTCAGCCAACTTTGCTCCACCTGATCATCGCATCCTTACGATTTCTAACTTCAGGCTTTAATGCGGTTCCTAGACCAGGTCCTTCAGGAGCGATCAGGTATCCATCCTTAAGTGTTGGCAAGGTTGTAACCATCTCTGCATACCAACCATAATAAAAAGCACGAACCATTTCTTGCAGTTCAATGTTGGGGAAGGCCATCCCAAGATGAGTTCCGACAGTAAGGACTACTGGACCTGTGCAATCATGAGGTGCGACAGGAACCCCATAAACTGAAGCCAGAGCAATGATTTTTACCGATTCTGTAATGCCGCCACACCAACCAGGGTCGATCATCAAATGATCAACCGCACCTGATGACAAAATTCTTTGATAATCCCAACGGGTTCCAGTTGTTTCACCCACGGTTAGCGGAGAGTTAATTGATCTGCGAAAGCGAACAAGGGCATCGGTTGCCTCATTCTTGAAGGGGTCTTCAATCCAAAATGGCGAGAACTCTTCAACCGCATTTGCAATAATTGTTGCAGCAGGAACACTCCACAATGAGTGAAGCTCAAGCATGATGTCAAAGTTATCGCCAGCTGCAGATCGGGCACGACGCATAATGTCTAAGCCCTCTGCCAAATCTCCTGGTGTAATTGTTTGTCCACCAGATCGCATCGCTGCTTCATCAAAGGGCCAGATCTTCATGGCGGTGAAGCCCATCTCCTTTAAGCTAGCAACTAACTGCTCCGGCTCATTAAGAAAAGCAACAAGATCTTCAAAGTCAGCCGCATCGGGAGTTCCAATTTGAGCTTTGCGATTTCTATCGATGTTTGATGAGCCCTTGGCATACCCTGAGCCAGCACATGTGTTGTATGCGCGAACCTTGTCACGAACCTTGCCACCCAAAAGTTGGTTGAGACTCTTACCTGTTTCCTGACCCAACAAGTCCCATAGAGCAAAGTCGATGGCAGATGCTGCGCGCACGGCAACACCTGAACCTGCAAAACCAATAAAGTCTTGGTGCAAAATTTCATGAATCCGATTAATCTCCAGTGGATCCTGTCCTAGAAGACGAGGAGCGACTGATTCATGAATAAAGGTTTCAACCGCTTCGACTCCAACACAACTTTCACCTAAGCCGATTAATCCTGTGTCGGTATGTACTTGGACAAATAAAATGCTGGGGAACTCGCCAAGACGGATTGTTTCAATCGCGGTGACCTTCATCGAAAAAATCTCCTGACTGTATTGATTTTCGGGGGGCTCCCCGTTACCCTCAAGTTGTTAATTGTTAACGATTTTCACGCTAAGGTCAAGAGGTAATGATGAGTAATCAGGTGCAAAATCAGAATGTAGAACGCGATGAAATGATTGCACTTACTTCGCAGATTCTGCGCTCACTAGGAACCTCACCCGATGATGCGCTGTCAGTTGCTGACTCATTGGTTCAAGCTCAAGAAGCAGGTCACGCCTCTCACGGAATCATTCGATTAATTGAGTACTCATCATTTGTTGAACGTGGATGGGTAATCCCAACCGGTCAACCAACAGTTGTCTCGGATCGAGGTGCGGTTGCATTGATCGATGGCAATTGGGGATGGGGACAAGTCGCATGTAAGCATGCAGTTGATGTTGCAACAGAAAAAGCGCTCGCCCTGGGAACTGCCACCATTGCAATTCGTTCATGTAATCACATTGGTCGTCTTGGTGAGTATGTTGAAACACTGTCTAGCAGAAATTTAGTATCGATGATGTGGTGTAACGCGGATCCTGCCGTTGCTCCTTTTGGTGGAAAGACTCGCGTCTTCGGCACCAATCCATTTGCAGCAGGAATTCCTACCTCTCAAGAAGACATCATTATTGATTTTGCTACCGCAGGCAGTGCAGAAGGAAAACTACGCGTAGCTCGTGCCAATGGACAAAAAGTTCCCGAAGGTTTGATTATTACAAAGGATGGAAATGCAACAAATGACCCTGAAGATTTTTATTCAGGTGGTGCATTGCTTCCATTTGGTGGCCACAAGGGTTACTGCATGAGCTTATTGATTGAGATTTTAGGTGGCGCGCTATCTGGAAATCACCCTTCGATGAACTCCTCATATTCGCGCGGAAATGGTGCGGTTTTAACTGTCATTAACCCAGAATTTTTCGTTGGATTGGATGCATTTTCCAAGGATGTTGATGAAGCTGCTCAGCAGATCAAAAAATCCCCAGCCGCAAACCCTGATTCTCCAGTCTTACTGCCGGGTGAGGTTGAGAATGCACAAAGGGCAAAAAACAAGGGCTCTATCGAGATTTCAACCGCTATTTGGCAATCTATTCAAGAGCTTGCCATAAAGGTTGCTAAGCCTTAATTACTTGGACTTTTTAGCCTTTACTGGTTGTTCTTCAAAGTGGGTTACTACTCGCTCAAGCCCACGTGCAACGTGCTGATCAATTACTTCACGCGCCTCTTTCACCTTCTTCTCTTTGATGATGTCCAAGAGTTTTGCGTGATCTGGTGACCAATGTGGCAAGAACTTTTTATTGATGCTCTCATCTTGAGACCAGGTATAACTTAAGAATGTATGAATCTGCGAACGAAGAATTTCCCATGATCGATTCAATCGCTCGTGATGTGCAGCTCTAAACAGCGCACTATGGAAATCTAAATCAATGCGGCTAACCTCTTTAGGTGTGCGCTGCTTCTCAGACAAAGCTGAATACTCTTTAAGAATATCTTCCATGTCTGCGATATCTGCCGATGTTGCATTCTTACAAGCCCATTCAAGAGCTAACTCTTCAAGAGCACCGCGCAGAGAGTAGATCTCTTCAATATCCTGGCGATTCCACGATGCAATAGTCGCACCACGGTGTCGTTCGATAACTACTAAACCTTCACGCTCTAGACGCATCAACGCTTCGCGGACAGGTCCACGAGAAACTCCCAATTGAGCAGCGAGCTCATCTTCAGTTAGTTTGCGACCCGGCTCAAGTTCATGAGAAACAATCGCATCACGTAAATCATCGGTGACCTCATCTGCCAATACACGACGAGTTGCCACACCTAGGGAGAGCGGACGTTGAACCATAGCCACCACCAAATTAGATTGTTGTTTGTATACAACAATCATAGGGCTCTTTAGGCTTAGTAGTGACCCAAATTTCCACCAGCGTTGAAGGCAAGATTTCCACCATCGACAGGCAGGATGGTTCCTGTAATCATCGCGGCAGCATCAGAGCTGAGGAAGTGGACCGCATTAGCGATGTCCTCAGGCTCAGCCACACGCCCAAGTGGAATACCTTCGAGCAAGCGGGTCATCAAAATCCGGGCCTTTTCTCCTTCAGTTTCAACCCAACGGCGCCATCCAGGTGTGTTGACTGAACACGGTTGAATCGCATTGACGCGAATCTTTGCCGTTGCCCATTCGATAGCCAACTCTTTGGTTAACTGATTTACGCCACCTTTAGAAACGCTGTAGGCAAAGTTTCCGCGACCAATTGCTGAGCTACCTGCGATCGAACTGATGTTAACGATCGCACCAGGCTTCTTTGCGGCTAGGACTAAACGTGAAAACTCGCGAGCATTTAAGAAATACCCCTTCAGAGATGTGTTCATCACACGATCCCATTCCTCAACAGTTGTGTCTTGTGGAGGTGTATGGATTCCTTGGGCTGCATTGTTAATCAGAATATCTGGAACACCCATTGAATCATGAATCTCTTTATAGATTCGGATGACATCAGCTTCAATGGCTGCGCTACCTAGAAAAGTTTGAGCTTTGATTCCTTTGGAATCTAACTCTGCTTTTCCAATCGCCAATGTTTTTTCATCGATATCAACTAATGCGATAGTTGCACCCGCACCACCGAGTTGACGGCATACCGCCATTCCAATTCCTCCGGCGGCACCTGTAACTACAGCTAACTTTCCAGTGACATCAAAGTTAGACATTAGTAAGCCATCACTTTCTTCACTGCAGCGATCATTGCATCCGCAGATGGAATAGCAGCTTCTGACATCCCTGGGTTTGCACTGATAGGTGCACGAACGCTACCGATGCGAACGATTGGCCCCTTAAGAGATCCAAAGTTAGCTTCAGTAGCTGTAGCTGCAATCTCAGCGGTGATCGAACCAAACATTGGTGCCTCATCAGCGATTACAACGCGGCCAAATCTTTGAACCGCAGAATTAATCGCATCTGTATCCAAAGGATAAAGTGTGCGTAAATCAATGATTTCTACATCGATTCCTTCTGAAGCCAGTGCTGCAGCTGCCTTTTGCGCAGTTACAACGGTGTATCCATAAGTGATGATCGCAGCATGCTTTCCTTCCTTAACGGTACGAGCCTTTCCGAAAGGAATTAATGTGTTCTCATCTCCAATTTCGCCACGAACACCGCTGAGCTTCTTATGCATCAAGAAAATTACTGGATCTGGTGTGCGTAGAGCAGTTTTAATTAAACCCTTTACATCCCATGCATTTGATGGCACGGCAACTGCAAGACCTGCAGTATGTGCAAACAAAGATTCAAGAGAGTTGCAATGGTGTGCACCACCGAGTGCTGTTCCGGATGTTGCTCGGATTACCAATGGAACTGGTTGACCAAACATAAATCGAATCTTTGCTGCTTGATTGATGATTTCATCCATTGCACCCAAAGAGAAATCAATGAAGTTAAGGTCAATGATTGGATGGAGACCATACATAGCGGCACCAAGTCCGGCTGAAACCATTGCAGCTTCAGAGATTGGTGAATCCTTCACATGTTGGAAGCCAAACTCTTGAGCGATTCCCTTTACCTGAGCAAAGTGACCACCGCGTTCAATGAGATCAGTACCGAGAATAAAGATGTCGCGATTACGATAAATCTCTTCGCGTACGCCAGATTGAAAAGCCTCTGAATACGTTGGATTTTGATTTTGTGTAGAAGTAGTCACTTTACTTTCCTCCCAATAATCCTGAATCGACATCAACTAAAATTGAATCTAGATCTGGTTGAGGAGACTTATCTGCGTAATCAACCGCATCTTCAACCTCTTTCCGCACATCTTCACGAAGCGCAGCAACCTCAGAGTCACTAATGAGACCTTCTGATGTTGCACGAGCGATGAATAGATCAATCGGATCTCGATTTGTCTTCCAATCCAAAATCTCATCTTGGGTTCGATATTGACCCTTTTCGCCCACATTGTGGCCGTAATAACGGTATGTAAGGGCGTTAATCAGCGTTGGGCCTTCGCCAGCTAATGCACGTTCACGAGCACGGGATGTGTATTCATTAACCTCAACAACATCCTGGCCATTGATTGTGTATGAAGGCAAACCAAATCCTTCTCCGCGCTTTGCAATGTCGCCACCACCTGTTACGCGATCAACAAAGGTTTCAACGGCGTATTGATTGTTATCAACAATTATGATCAAAGGAAGCTTCCAGATCACAGCCATATTGATTGCTTCCCAGGTACGACCGGTGTTTACGCCACCATCGCCAACGAAACCAACTGAAACCTTTGCATCTCCTCTTTGCTGAATACCAAGAGCAGCACCCATTGCAATTCCTACACCCGCACCAACAATTCCATTTCCACCAAAGTGTCCACGATGGAAATCACCTAAGTGCATCGAACCACCACGGCCGCGAGACACACCCGTTGACTTTGTAAATAGCTCAGCCATAACTTCGCGAGAAGTAAAACCCTTAGCCAAGGTATGGTGATGAGAGCGGTGAGTTGTCGCAATTACGTCGAGTGGATCAAGTGCGGACAAAACTCCAACAGCTACAGCCTCTTGACCTGAAGAGTTGTGAATACCGCCAGGAATCTTTCCACGTAACGAAAGCTTGTCAGCTGTCTCTTCGAATTCGCGGATAAGCATCATTCCGCGTAATGTCGAATGAGCCCACTCTTTACTTAGATTACTCATGATTACTCACTTTCCCCTGGTCCTAGAATTACCGCGATTGTGTTACCTGCTGGAACTTCATCGTTAATTTGATATCTATGTCGACCCATTACCCCTGAAGTTTCAGCGGCGATATCCATAGTTGTCTTATCTGTTTCAATAATTGCAATGACATCGCCAACATTGACTGTGTCACCAGGATTCTTCTGCCATTCCAAGAGAACCGCATTGTCCATAGCCATTCCTAGGGCCGGTACGAATATTTCTTCCACTTTTTCTTCTTTCTCTTAGTTGAATGGACCAGCTGCAAATTTGCCGTTTAACGTATCTTTTCCAGTTAAATGAGTGTGAACATCGGTCAACGCCCATGTAACGAGACGACGACCCGCACTTTGTGAATACCACGCGATGTGTGGAGTCAAAATAATGTTCTTAGCGCTTCGAAGTGGAGAATCTGCTTGCAGAGGCTCTTTTTCAAAGACATCAAGCCCTGCGCCATCAAGATGACCCGAGTTCAACGCATCGCACAATGCATTCTCATCAATCAATCCGCCACGAGAAACATTTACCAATATTGAACCCTTTTGCATCTTTGCCAACTGCTCTTTGCCAAACATGTGGTGAGTCGATGGCATATACGGTGCATGCAAAGTAATGATCTGTGAGCTCTCAATTAACTCATCAAGACTCTTCACCATGCGCACACCCGGAATTGGTGTTGTGATCGCAGGATCAAAGCCAACGATTTCTTTGACCATCGGCTTCATTTTCTCGATCAACGATTGACCGATTCGGCCACATCCCACAACGCCTAAAGTTGAATCTTGTAAAGAAATAATCTCTGCAACCTTTGGTGCGGGAATCCATTCTGAATTCTTCACGCCATTACTTGCGGTCATCAATCCGCGGTGCAGCGCCATGATCATTGAGATCGCGTGGTTTGCAACCTCGTTGTAGGCATAGGTTGGTTGGAAAATAACTGGCAGCTTGTGGCTCTTGGCCGCTTCAAGATCGATGTTGTCTAAGCCAACACCGAGGCGACCAACACACTTAACGGAATCAGGGAGCGCAGCGATTACTTCAGCGTTAACTTTTTGCAAACTGACAACGAGTGCATCCATGCCCACTAAATTTTTCGCTACATCTTCAGGTGTCGCAATGGAGACGACATGAATTTCTAATCCAAGCTCCTTCGCAGCTGGCTCAGCCCACGACAGATCTGCAATCGCCCCTTCCGAGATTCCAATTTTGTGCATATATCGCTCCCCCACCCGCCTAAATTTTGATTGGGTTTACTGTATACAATCCACGAGCCGAGGGGTAGGGTTTCGCAATAATTCTTTTCCCCGTCGGGGTCGGATGAGAGATGAGGTTCTTATCGTGAGTTTGCCATTGCCAATGCCAGGAAAGGTCATCGCTGTTGGTCTTAATTACAAAGATCACGCAGCTGAAGCCAATGTTCCACTTCCAGAGGCTCCCGTCCTCTTCACCAAGTGGACGACATCATTGATCTCTGATGGTGAGGCGATCATCATTCCTAAAGGTGTAACTCAGTGCGACTGGGAAGCTGAGTTTGCAGTAGTTATCGGCAAGCGTGCTTCACATGTCAGCGAAGCAGATGCGTTGGATTACGTCTCTGGATACACCTGCATGAACGATGTCACCGACCGCGAGGCGCAAGGCAAGGATGGCCAATGGGTGCGAAGCAAGTCCTATGACACCTTCGGCCCTATCGGACCTCGCATTGTTCCAGCCTCCGAGATCGGCGATCCACATAATTTGAAGATCGAAGCTCGTCTCAATGGAAAAACAATGCAATCAAGCAATACAAACCAACTTATTTTCAATATCCCTTACTTGATTAGCTATATCAGCCAGCGAATTACCCTAGAAGCAGGCGATGTCATCACTACCGGCACACCTCATGGTGTTGGTTTGTTCTACAAGCCACCTATCTTTATGAAAGATGGAGATGTCATCGAGATCGAGATCGAAAAGATCGGAATCTTGAAAAACACCGTCGTAGCTGAAAAGTAGTTCCATGAGTTTCAAAGGCTCTGCCAAACCTCTGGCTTTAATTACAGGTGCAGCAAATGGAATCGGTTTAGCGACCGCTCGAAATCTTGCAGGCAAGAATTACGATCTTGTTTTGTTTGATAGAGATCAACCCAATTTGGAGTTGGCTCAAGCAGAACTTGAAAAACTTGGGGCAAAGGTTCAGATCCATACCCTGGATCTTTCAAAAAGCCATGCCCTAGAGGGTCAGCTTGAAACCATTATAAATCAGCTAGAAATCGATGCTTTGGTCAATAACGCTGGTGTGGGCTTTGCTCGGACAGTCGAGCAAACAACTCTTGATGAATGGGAATTAACTTTTTCAGTTAATGTCACCGCATCATTTTTGTTATGCAAGTTGATTGTTCCGCAAATGATCAAACGAGGCGGTGGCGTCATTGTTAACGTCGCATCCGCTGCATCGTTGATCGGTTTGAAAAATCGAGTTGCATATGGCGCTTCGAAATCTGCAGTCCTTGGCATTACCCGTTGTATTGCGGCAGATCATGCAGCTGAAGGAATCCGCATTAATGCGATCGCGCCAGGTACCGTTGATTCAACATGGATCGCACGAATTCTTTCTGACGACCCAGATCCTGTTGCACGCCGAAAGATGATGGAGGCACGCCAACTGGATGGAAAAATGGGAACCCCAGAAGAGGTTGCACATGGAATTTCATTCTTGCTAAGTCCAGAGGCACGTTTCGTTAACGGATCGGTTTTCTCTATGGATGCTGGATTGACCGCGGTCTAATGGCAAAAAATGATTCTGGTGTAGTCGCCGTAATTCGTACTGATAGTCCAGAGATCGCATACACACTTGCAAAAGCGTTTGATCGCACAAATGTATCGGCTATTGAAATCACCATGACCGTCCCCAACGCCCTTGATGTCATCAAGAATCTGTTAAGTGAGGGTGTTGAGAGACTCGGTGGTGGAACAGTACGAACTCTGGATCAAGTCAATCAATTAGCTGCGATGGGCGCAGCTTTTGTTGTTTCTCCGCATTCAGATGAACAATTGATTCGCAGATGCGCAGAGTTAAAGATCGCCTGTACTCCAGGAACACTTTCACCAAGTGAAATGGTTCAAGCGATGCAATGGGGTGCGACATCTTTAAAGGTTTTTCCGATTAGTTCTGTTGGTGGGCTTTCATTTGTTAACGCAGTGCTTGAGCCTCTACCTGACCTAAAGTTAGTTGTTTCCGGGGGTGTTCAGCCTCATGAGGTACGCAGCTATATCAATGCTGGTTGCGTCGGAGTCTGTATGGGCGGGGCTTTGTGGGATCAAGAGATTGCAGCTAGCGGAGATATCGCCAAGGCAACCGAGTACGCATTGGCCGCCTTGGCGAAGATGTAGCCACTTAGTTAGCTAAGTAGCCACCATCGACTGGAAGAACAACTCCACTTACATAATCTGAGGCTGGAGAAGATAGAAACAGAGTTGCTCCCGCTAAATCAGCAGGCTTACCCCAGCGTTTTGCAGGGATTCGCGCAGACAAAAATTCAAAACGTTCCTTGTCGGCACGAACTCGAAGATTGATATCGGTTTCAATAAACCCTGGTGCGATTGCGTTAACGCAGATTCCATCGCCTGCAAGCTCGTTGGATAAACCACGTACTAATCCACCCAGAGCTGACTTTGCCGCTGTGTAGCTAATGACATTCTTTCCACCTAAGAAGGTCCACATCGATGCGGTGAAAATTATTTTTCCACTTCCGCGCGCAGCCATCTGCTGGCCGATTTCGCGCGAGAGAATAAATGGCGCGGTCAGATCTAGTTCGATGACCTCATCCCACAACTGATCATCATGTTCTAGGGCGATCGCACGATTGGCGATTCCAGCGTTGTTGATAAGGATGTCGATCTGCTTGCTCTTGATATCTTTCACAAAATCTGTGGTCTCGGCGCGATTGCGAAGATCAACCGCTACCGATTGAAAGCTTCGCCCATGGCCGGTCACGATTGAGGCCAGCTCATCATCCTCAGTTTGCTGAGAACTAACTGCGATTATGTTTGCACCGTACTCGGCCAGGATCGAGGCCATGGCAAAGCCGATTCCCTTTCGCGCCCCAGTAACAAGCGCGGTTTTCCCCTCTAGATCAAAAATTCCGGCGTAACTCACCTAAAACCCCCCTTTTACAACCTTTAGATAACGACTAGAAAATCTTTGAGATTTCCCTGTTTTTTTGTGGTGTAGCCCACTATAGTCCCTGTAAATCGTTAACCGTTCACAAAGGAGGACGTTAGATGAAGGCAAAAAGAACAGGTCGCATCCTGGCCACACTTGCCACCTTTGCATTAGCAATGGGTGCTCTTGTTGGAATTCAGGCGGCGCAAGCGGCAACAGGTGCAAACTGCACAGTTAGATCAACTGCAAGCAATGCAGTGTGTGATGTTGTCACTTACGGAGCTCTACACAGAGTTCAATCTGTAGATCCAATTAACCCTGTTGGTGGTTACACCGAAGGACAAATGGCTTACCTGATTCAGGGAAAGCTTTATCGTTACGATGCAAATGGAAAGCCTCGTCGCGATCTAGTTGAAAAGGCTGATGTAAGCAATGATGGTAAGACAGTTACCCATACGCTTCGCGCCGCAAAGTATTCTGATGGAACAAATATTACGGCAGCAGATGTTGTCAATGCATTTGAGCGCTGGGTAGGTTCAAAGCGTTCTGCTTCTTACATCGATGCAGTTGATAAGGCTGTTGCGAAAGACTCTCGCACAGTTGTATGGACACTGAAGCGTCCATACCCTGACTTCAACTTTGCACTTGCACAAGAGTTCATGGGAATTCACCCTGCAAGCAAGACAGATACAGAAGCAAAGGCAAAGGAATACTTCAAGGATCCTGTTGCTGGTGGACCAATGATGATTAAGACATTCACACCAGGAACCGATTCATTTATTCTTGTTGCTAACCCAAATTACTGGGCAAAGCCTCGTGTTAATGAACTACGTGTTGTAACAATTCCTGACGGAAACACACGTCTAGCAGCGTTCCAAGCTGGTTCAATCGATTACGCAATGGAACTACCACTCAGTGCAAAGAGCATCAAGTGGGATAAGTCCAAGTACCGCGTAACTGGTGAGCAGGACTCAGGAACATTCATGTTGGCATTCAACATGGGTCCAAACCAGCCAAACAAGGCGCTAAAGGATGCTCGCGTACGTCAAGCAATCTCTCTTGCTGTTGACCGCGCAGGTGTTATGCGTACAGCTTTTGCAAACCTAGGAAAGCCAAACTGCGGTATGCAGTTCAACCACAACAATGATTATGTTGTGTGTTCACTACCTAAGAGCGGAAAGCGCGATACAGCAGCTGCACGTAAGTTGCTGAAGGAAGCCGGTTATGCAAATGGTTTCAAGGTGAACATGCCTGTACCAAACCGTATCTTCTGGCAGGATGCTGCACAGGTTGTTAAGGATAGCTTGAAGTTTGTTGGTATCGATGTGACTATTGAAATGATCACACCAGATACAAACATCACAGGTGTTATCAACAAGCGTGACTGGGAAATGATGTGGTTCGGTAACAACGCAGCTACACCAATCTTGCAGCTATCAAACTGGTTCAAGCCAGGTGGAGTATGGGCAAACAATGCAAACCTTCCAGACTCATTACTTACAGAGACTGCAAAGCTTCTCAATGATGCAGCAGCTTCTGAAAGCTCTTCAGTAATCAAGGACAAGTTGGCAGGCGTTGAAAAGATCGCCTTTGATTTGTCCGCGTTTATTCCAATCGGAAACCGTTTCTATCTATCAGGTAGCCGTGTTGGAAATAACATTGTTGAAGCGCTCTTGCCAGGTCAGTTGCAGTTCGTTCTTGCAACTAACCCAGCACTTCCAAATGACTAATCTGAATTAGTCAACGGTTAGCGGTTAGCCAAGACAACTTAAGGTTTCTTGGCGAATAGTCGAGAACCTGGGTGCTCACCATGGTGGGCACCCAGGTAATCGATTTTCTATGTTTAGGTAAATCTCAACAAAACTATTCAGATCTGGAAGGCGGACAAGAGCCCCGTGAATCGCAGTGTTTTTCTACGAAAGGTTTTCGGGCGCTTTTTGCGGGCGATATCGATTTCCTTCTGGGTAATGGTTATTTCATTTTCGCTCATTCGTTTATCACCGGGAGACCCAGCAGAAGCGCGCTTGGGTGCAGGTGCCGAACTAGAAGCTATTGAGCAGCTGCGTGAACAATTAGGACTGAATAAAGGCGCACTCGAACAATTCTTTGATTACTTGACCGGTTTATTCCGTGGAGATCTTGGTGTATCTCTGGTTAATGGTGTTAGTGTCCTTGAAACTATTCAACGAACATTCCCACTTACGCTGACATACATCACCTTGTCGGTTTTCTTCGCTTTCATTATTTCGATTCCAATCGGAACAATCATCGGTTGGTCCAACAGAGCCTCATCTGTTTATGTGTTTAGAGGAATTACATCAATCATCATTGCAACACCTAACTTCTTTATTGCAATGGTTGGAATCTTGATTTTCAGTGTTCAGCGCAACTGGGCACCAGTATTTGGTTACGTCAGTGAATTTCCGGAAAATCTCAAATATTTATGGTTGCCGGTTTCAATTAATACGCTGATTCTTGTGTCAATTATTTCTAGAGTTCTGCATACCTCGGTCGTAGATACGAAAGCCGAAGAGTTTGTTGAGACCGGAATCATTCGCGGTGTAAGCCGTCCACGATTCTTTTGGTTCTACATCCTAAAGCCTTCTCTTGCGCCAACAGTTGTATTGCTGTCCTACATGATGGGAACAATGCTTGGTGCAACAGTTATTTTGGAAACCATCTTCTCGCTCCCTGGAATCGGTCGCGAGCTAGTTGGCGCAGTGCTTGCAAATGATTATCCAATGGTTCAAGGCATCCTTCTATTCTTTGGAGTTATTACAGTGTTTATTAGTTTTATTGGTGATCTTTTAGCGTACGCACTAGATCGGAGAGTAAAGCTATGAGCAGCAACAAGGCTTTTGCCGCAGACGCATCGCGTAAAGAGCGGATCAAGGAATGGGTTTCTCGCCCGGGTGGATTCGGAATCATCACCGGTGCAACTATGTTCGCCTTAATTACGCTGGTGGGCTTTATTTATCCGCTCGTTGGACCATACGGAGCTGATGAGTTTGTCGGCGATTCACTAGAAGGTCCTTCATGGGCACACCCAATGGGATTGGATCAGTTGGGCCGCGATGTTATGACCCGTGTATTTGCAGCAGTGCCAGCAGATATTGGAATTGCTTTCTTGGGTGTAACGATTCCATTAACTATCGGAACGGTAGTTGGAATTCTTTTAGCTATTTCAAAGAATAAGTACTTTGTAAGCTTCGTAAGTTCCCTAATCGATGGAATTAACTCATTCCCACTTTTGATTATCGCTATCGCAATGGTGACTTTCCTAGGTCCAGGACTTTTCAATGTGGTAATTATTCTGTCCGTAATGAGTTGGGCAAGATATGCACGTATTGCGCGTACTAAAGCGGTTGTGGTTATGCAGCAGAACTACATTGAGGCAACAAAGTTGATGGGGTATTCACGTCGTCGAGTCATTAGAAAACACATTGCACCAAACGTCTCATCTGAAAGCTTTGCATATGCGCTCAGTGACTTCATTCTAGTAATCATCATTGTTTCAGGACTTTCATTCTTGGGTCTTGCTGCTCGCCCACCAGCTGCTGAATGGGGTGCGATGATTGCTGACGGAAGAACATTCCTTGGTGAAGCTTGGTGGCTAACTATTTTCCCAGGCCTTGCTTTATGTTGGTCAGCAATTTCACTCTCATTTATCGTTGAAGGACTTTCTCGCAGAGATCGGGGAAATGCATGAGTAACGCACTCGTTAGTTTTGATTCTCTGTGCATTGATGTAAAGGTCACACGCACACGACGCTTAACAATTGTTAACTCCGCAACCTTTGATATCCATCCAGGACAACTCTTGGGCTTGATTGGTGAATCAGGGTCAGGAAAAACGATGCTCTGCCGCTCTTTGGTGGGTACTTTGCAACGTCGCGGTGCATATATCGCTTCGGGATCAATTGATTTTGATGGCATAGATCTTGTTAAGGCAAGTGCAAAGGATTGGCGTGATATCCGTGGAAAGCGCATCGGCTATATTCCACAATCTGCTTTAGCTGGTCCTAACCCTGTAATGACAATCGGTGCGCAAATGGCCGAAGCGATTAAGCAGGGCGAGAAAATGGACAACAATTATGTGCGTGCTCGCGCCATTGAATTGTTGGAGATTGTTCAGATTCGCCGACCAGAAGTGGTTCTAAAGCAATATCCATATGAACTTTCAGGTGGAATGAAGCAGCGTGTGATGATCGCTTGTGCAATTGCTCGCGAGCCACAACTGATCGTTGCCGATGAGCCAACGACTGGTTTGGATGTGACGGTTCAGGCAGAAATTATGGAGCTTCTTCGTCAGATCAGAAAAGATCTGAATACATCCATTATTTTGGTTTCTCATGACTTGCCACTTATTAATGAAGTCTGCGATGACATTGTCATCATGCATGCTGGTGCAACGGTCGAAAAGATTCCATCTGCACAGATCGAAAAGACCAGACACCCATATACCGAAGCTCTGTACAACTCTCGCATCGATTTAGTCGAACCACGGGGCAAGCTGGTAACTATTAATGGGCAGCCACCAACTGTTGGCGATTGGCCAACCGGATGTCGATTTGCTGGTCGTTGTGATTATGCAGAAGCAAAGTGCTCAACTGATATTGAAATTCCTTTAGCATCAGTTGGTCCTAACCATGTAAGTGCTTGCATCCGCCAAGCCGAGATTTGGGGGAAGTAAATGAACCTACTTGAAGCTTTCGGAGTAAGCGTTACTTTCAAATCATATGGATTTGAAGTTCAGGCCGTTAAAAACGTTGATTTTGTGCTGCCACAAGGCCAAGTTGTTGGAATCGTGGGCGAATCAGGTAGCGGTAAATCAACCTTTGCGCGCGTGCTTTCTGGAATTCAGGAGCCAACCGCTGGTCATGTGACATACATGGGTAAGCCGATTCAAGAGGGTAAAGAAATTTACAAGGGCGAACTACGTAAAGCCGTGCAAATGGTTTTCCAAGATCCATACAGCAGTCTTAACCCGCGCATGAGAATCGTCAACGCGGTCTCTGAAGCGGTGCGAATTCACCAAACCCCAAATAAGGATGAAGCGCAACAAATTGCCTTGGATCTTTTACAGCGTATGGGAATCAGCCAGTTGGATGCCTTTAAGTATCCAAGTTCACTGTCTGGCGGACAACGCC
>JACCDW011091030.1_pt1 | contig 26139 bp, 30 predicted proteins | sample 7449781 | NCBI WGS metagenome assembly JACCDW01 (sample SAMN15323449, study PRJNA562643) | freshwater metagenome | isolation source: river surface water | place: USA:Blue River Watershed | collected 2017-08-18
TATAAATGGTTCCGTTTTCCTCGCGATAAATCCCTTTTGATAGCTCGCTTTGACATTTTTCAAACAGTTGCCGTTTTTTATGTACCAGAGGGAACTCCATATCTACATTACTATTTTTTTATTTTTTCAAATAAACCAGATAAAAAATGAATGCTTTCATACTGTTTACAATGTGACAAACCAAGAATGAATACCGATTTCTCCCCTATGCTGCTGACCCCTTTCGGGGAGGCTGTGTTCCATCGTGCCAAGAATGGATGGTACGTTTCTGAGAAGTATGATGGGTGGCGTATGATGTATAGGGATGGGAAGTTCTGGACTAGGGCAGGAAACGACATCGAGCTGCCTATCGAGTTCTATACCGAGCTTAAGATGCTTGGGCTTCCGGAGGGTACCATCCTAGATGGTGAGGCATGGTGTGGATATGGACGTTTCCAGGATGTGATGGCTGGTATTGCTGGAGCCGAGCCCCTCGTCTTCAAGATCTTTGATATGCCCTCTGTGAACGGCTCCTTTTCCGAGAGGTTGAAGACCCTGCGCTCCTTCTTCAAGAACAATACTAGGTACAACAGGATCGAGCTGGTCGAGCACGAGCGTGTTGCGCAGACCGAGATTGAGAGGGTGTACACGATGCTGGAGAAGGTGCTCTCGGCTGGGGGTGAGGGGATCGTGCTGAGGATGCCCGAGGAGCCCTACAGGTTTGGGGAGAGGTCGGCTACCTTTCTCAAGCTGAAGAAGTACGAGACAGCCGAGGCAATTGTTGTTGGCCACTATATTACCAATTCTGCTGCTAACAAAAAGGATACCGGATATGTTAGTTCTCTAGAGTGCGTGCTGGCGGATGATGATAAGAAGAGGTTGTTCCGTGTACCGTGGAAGGGCTTACACCCCCACGACATTGGAGCTGTGATTGTAGTTAGGTACTCACAGTACACCGCAACCGGCCTGCCAAAGTTTCCGGTTTACGTTGGTCTTCGGGATGCCAAGGATCTTGACGCGCGTTTGAAGGAGATGGCAGAGAAGCGTGCTCTCCAGAAGAACATCCCAAAGGTATCGATTACAGACAATGACCCTAAGTATACAAAGACTGTTGATGAGCGGGAAGAGTGCGATGGGTTTGATCTTGCGCCAGGTGGCTCTGTTTGGGTACAGTCGAAGCGCGACATCTACAAGGTTACCAAGGCGAAGGCGGGAAACTACTACTGCACCTGCTTCGCTTGGAGGTTCCAACGCCTTAGCCCCTTCCTACGCGTGTGCAAGCATACCTTGCTTATCAAGGGATCTCGATAAGAACAAAAACAAAACTACAAAGAATAATAAAAGGCAATAAAGCCTTTTAATCCATATAAACCTGATTTAGATATACTATATCAAACGATAGATGCTACACGAATGAAATCGCCTTTTATCGAATTTATTGGCCTCTCGGGAGGTTTTATCACTATCTCCTCTAGTATTCCCCAGATATTGAAGTGTTATCGTACAAGATCCACACGGGATCTGAGTTGGGCTACATTTATCATTAATTATATTGGCCTTTTTACAAATATCACGTATGGCATTGCGATCCATCATCCGGCTATCTATATAACCGCAGCCTATAGCTTTTGTACTAGCACAACACTAGTATATATGAAATGGCGGTTTGATAGGGAAATAAAACGTCCTGATTGTGATGATATTCCATTGTGTTCTATTAATCGTACCAGCCTTGAAAACAGTACAAGCTAACAAAATTTAAAATTTTTATTGTTTTTCTTTTTACCATGTTGTTTTTGTTTTTCTTGTTTTTGTAAAGTGTATTATAACACACTAGATCTTATGATGGCAGAAAGGGCACGACGTATTGCCACCAAAGGCTGTACGCAGGTTGTTTGTACAGGATGAGCAGCAAACAATGTGCTTACACCCAAAGAGCACACTCGATTCGGCGTTCATGCACATCACACACTTTTTTACACGATAGTATTTTTCGGTGGTTTCAGCTACATCATCTGTTTCCATCTCATCATCTGTGATCACAACGGTTGGTACATTACCGTTTGTAGTTTCCATCTGTTCCTGCTTCTTGGCCTTGCGCCGTAGCTTGTGCTTCTTAGATTTGGAAACCTTACAAGTAGTAATCGGGTGTTCCTCTTCAACAAGAGAAGATGCCATCTCGTTAGCAATGTTCTCTTCATATTGCTTGATAAGCTCAAGCCGGTCGTTTAAAGAAGCTAGTGCTAACTTTGCATTGTGAGCAGGATCTTCATTATTAGACAATGAAACACGCTCAAGAGCACGGTAGATACGAACAACCTCGTGCGATCTAGAAACATCACGGATAATATCACTAATTACCATTGTGAGTATATACATGAGTGTTTCAAGTGCCCTATACGTTTCGTGATTTTCATGCTTTACAGTACCATAATTGTGCACACATTCTGTCGCCCAGAAGATAGCCTGTTTATCCTTAGAGGAAACTAGGTTTATATTTTTGTTGAGCTTTCCATCATTTTCACAACATCTATTAGTCAAACTCAAAGTAAGATAGAATGCGATCCATGAGATCCATTCATCTACCTGGATACGTTGTTTGTTAGGAGCAGAGATAGCCGTCCTAGCAGCATATTCCATGACAGAATTCTGCTTCATATCATTGATAAGCTGCTTCAGGGTTTTCACATCGCTACATGTAATCCCTTCACACAAGAGGTGGATCCACATGGTTCTTGTTTTGTGGGACACATCCTTGCTTGAGAGAACATGCCACACACATTCTGATAGCTTGGGAATAGCCTGTCTTGTTACAGATCGGTCCATATTAAAGGTGTATGCTAGTTCAGACGCGTAGTGATACACGATACGGTCGTCGTGTGCCAACATACCATAGGCATCCCAGATAAGAACATCTACAATCGTATCAATATCCATATTCATCTTCATTTTGAAGAGGTTAGGATTATTCTTGATTGCCTTATCCGCCTCTTCCTCGTTAGCAAACATCGTGAGAGCAGCCATCTTGTTCAGGTTGTTTTGGTACACACTTGTGTGTTATAGTTAGATATGTCTAGTTTCACTTTTTGAAAGATTGTATACAAAACTTAAAAAAACAAAAAATTGAATTTGTTTATCTACATTTACATCATAAAACAGAAGATAAAATGGTTTCCAAGATTAAGATCACAGAACCGGTTCATCACCTGTTCAAGGCCTTCTACGAGCATAACCTTCCTAACAAGAAGGAACTTTGTGAGGAACTGCGCCATCTCATCAAAGCTAAACTCGTGAATGGGAAGTATACTATCGAGGAGTTGTGGAATGATCGGCACGCCCTTTGTGATGAATGTAGTGAGCTCCTATTCGATGCGATCAAAATTGTTACAGATATACACGTCGAAAATATTGAAACGCGTATAAATGTGTACGATGATCACGAGAATGATGATATCCTACCGGCAGATGATGTAGATCATAAACCCGTTTACAAGAAGATCCAAAATAGGATCATCAAGCACGTGTGTGACAATCTAACTATCACCGTACATAGTATAGAACGTTTTCCTGAGAGTAGTTCATATGTATCATTGGCAATCGCAAACTTAAAGCTGTGTATTAACATCCTAAACACCGTATTTGAAATCTAAAATTATTCGAAAATTACATGAAAAAAACAAAAATTGAGCATACTGATATGGATATGCTATCACAGCCTATCACAACCATAATTAAGTATGTGTGACATGACCTCCGCCATTTCCAACGATTATTCGGATGCCGATGTCCGTGTAAACATCGATCTGAAGGCACTTGTTTACGATTGGAATACTATGACCTGGTACGCATACAACAGCGCAGGTGGATTGCTGGATATTAATGATCCTCACATCGCACACCTTATCAGGGTAATCGAGGGAGATGACGAGTAACCAAAAACAAAAACAAGAACAACATAAAAATGTAAAAATTCTAAAAAAACTAGATTTTAGCTATTAATTAGCTTTCGATTATCGCATCTCCATGTGCATCTGTGTTCCATAGGCATATCTGTTCGCTATGGCCTAGCCTGAAACATCTGCCGCATAATGTTGGATTATATAGAAGACTATTATTTAGTTCTTTTGGTGGATTTTTCATTTCTAGTTTACACCATTTTCCGCCCCTCACGTTTTGCCATCCGTATATCTCCATTGCGTGCAGTGTTACCATATCCTCAATATTTGTAGAACCAGGTATTAGCTTGATTATACAAAGCGGTTTGTAAAGCATTGTCCATTGGGCACTATTGCGTGTGTTTCCGTGATCCAAAATCCGCTTTAGATCTGTTTCTTTTGTGTGGCCTACATAATACTTGTGCCCTTGTAGTTCCAGCACGTATACCGTTCCGTGATAGTTTGTCATTTGTGTGATATTTATCTATTAGACAAACACTCTACATCAAATTTTGTATGTCAACTGTTTGCGGGCATTAAAAATGCAAATTATCATAACCTTGCTTATATCGTCAAAAAAATGATGCGATCTAATTATTGTAGGGATAGATACCAGAATATATTAATTACCAAGATGTGTAACGATAAGCAGCATTATAACAGCCGTTGTGATAACCGTTGTGATAACCGTAATGGTAGGGATAGTAGGGATCGCTATCATCGTGTGGAAATCGAAAGTGTGATCTGTAAAAATGGGAAATGGATGGCGATCGATATCCATGGCAATAGCCTTGATAGCAATGATCCCTATGTTGCTCAGACGATCATGCGGATACGTGATGAGGAGGAGCACAACCTACCATCTGCCGTAGAAGGTGTAGACGAATACAATGCACCGACCTATGGATGGGATATTCGCAAGCGCGATAGGGAGGAGCGTTATAGGAGGCGTAGCCGTAGCCCATGCCAGCGTCGATCTCGTAGTCGCAGACACAGTCGTGAATTGTATCAAGAAAAAAAAGATCATGATGAGATAATGGCTATCATTTATGATCCTTCTATTAATGAATGTTATGCCATTGACAAAAATAGGGAGAGAATGGACAGTCGCCTTCCCCATGTAGCAGAAGCAATCCAACATTCGAAATGGTTAGACGATAACATGTTATGAAAAGCCCTTTCTAAAAAGATAGTACAAGAAGGTTATTAGATCTTCTGTTAGCTGTTCCCTTTTAGCACTAATCTCTGCTACACTTATATTATTATCATTTAACGCGTATCTAGAATATTGGTCTATTATGTTTCCGAGAGTATTGCTTGAGCGATATACCTGTATTTCTTTTAGTCTTCTAATTTTTTCCGTTTTACTAGTACGTGTTGTTCGAATAATTTCTCTTATATCATCTATATATATTTTACAACCTTTCTCGCTTTTTAAAAGATATGATGCATCCTCCTCATTCGTATATTGTACATTTCGATCCTTTTTGATAATCTCATAATGTGAAATGTGTAAATCAAGTTTATCGGTTGGTCTCTTTTGTTGATCTGTATAGTTACCAATCGTAATATGATCACCTTTCATTAGACAGTCTGTATATTTGTATCTGTATTTTCTATCTAGATAGAAGTAGAAATATCCATTTGATCCTCCTCTTGAAAAACTGTACCATCTTCGTCCAAGGCATATTTCATAATTGGCACATGCTCTTTGTTCTCTCGGATTGTATTGTTTTACATAGGCAAATCTTGGTCCGGTATACCTACGTAAGTTAATAGGGTCGGTAATTTTTTTATAAAATGTTTCATAAGACCTATGAATATTTGCAGCGTATACACTATCAAATGGTACAATTGGTTCGGTCAGTTCATCACAAATTGGGTATTTGCTTTCTTTACAGTCTAATATTAATAATGCTTGTTTTCTCAGATCCACCTCTGGGCATTTATCAGTACTTTCTAATGTATCTTTATGCTGACTTCTAGTTCTTTTTCTATATGTTGTTTCAGTTTCCCCTATTTTGTACTTGGGCGATGTTATAGTTTTAGGTGACATAAACTCTACAATAACGATAATAAAAATTATATCAGCATCGTTTTATACGATAACAAGATCAAATCCTTCGTCTTCGGAAGGTGTCTCAAAGCTTTTCTGCATCTTGTAGTATGCCACTCGGGGCACACGCTTTCCCTCTGGTCTTAGCATGTTCCTCTCGAGTGCCTTCTCTAGAGACACCGCCACAAACACACACCTTACGGGTAGCTTCATTTCCTTGGCAAGGCTAACATAGACAGCCCTCTTTTCCCGCGTTAGATTGGTAGCATCAAACACAACAGATGTACCCGTGCGGAGCTCATGAATGCCAACCTTTAGACGCTTTGTATCTGTCTTGTATGTATCTCCATCTACCACATAATAACCGAAATGCTTCATATTCTGAGCAATGGTGCTCTTGCCAGAGCCAGGGTAACCTGTCATAATAATGATTTCCTGTTTCGATAATGGGGTAACCTTGCGTAAAGCGTCTTCTAGGTTGCTGTTCCTCCACCCAACCGCATCACCGCTAGCATCGGTATCTAGCACAAACACCTCTTCTGGGCTTTTTACAGCCACACCAATGTTGTTAGCAAATCCACGGTCGGTATCTGCGAAATCCCCCTTGCGTCCCAGGGCATCGCCAACAAAGAAGGAGCCTTCCGGCTTCCATTTCTTGTCACCTATGATAGTATGGAACATAACAGATGATGGTTTGTGCTCTGCCAGATTGTATGCTATCACGATTGTCATAGGGATCTTTAGGGTTTCTAGAGAGTTTAGGATGTGCTGCTTCTTCCAGTCCTTTGTCTGGTTTGTAAACACGTAGATACCATATCCATCATCGTAATACTTGCGCAGCACATATGGCACGGCATCCGTATACCATTGCCAGTCTTGTTCATCCTTTGGGAACCTACGGTTGCCTTTCGGTTTTACCAAAGTTTGGTCATAATCAAACATAGCTAATTTCTGCCTATGGTGAGGGTTGTTAAGCTTGATCACAACGGGACCCATTTTCTCATTCTATATATAGCAGATGTTTCCTTTTACCTTTCTATTAGTACACGCAGCTACAATATTGGTGACTGGGTATGTTGCTTACACCTCGTCAATTTTTCCAAAAATTTCATTAATCATCTTCTGTTGGTTATGGTTTAACATATTCATCGCAATGTACGAGTTCTATGTAATCTACAACCGTCGATATTTCGCATCCTTGACTTGTCCTTCCGATTTTTGGAAAGAGCCTATAAACAACAACTTCTGGCTAAAGGCATGGCACGAGTACACCTGCTATTCGGATACAAGGTACCTTAATCCATCAGACACCGTGTTCCTTGTAGAAGGGTTGAATGGTGTCCTTGTTGTACTACAATGGATCGCATTCCTATCAGGATCTTATAGCATCCTGATGTACCTCCTGATACTCCAGGCAGCAAATTGCCTCTTCTATTTTGTTAGCTTGTACAAGTCTAGAAAAACAAATGTGTCTTCGCCATTCAAGGCAATGATATATCTCATGATATCATCATTGTGGCTTGTTGTTCCGATCTACGTAGTAATCGCGGCGAACTCCTAGAGAGTAGTGTTTTACAAGATCTATTGTTCTCCTGTCAGAAATCATAGAGATGTGATCCCCTACATCGGTTACAAGCTCGCGCAGATTGTTTTTGTCAAATATCTTTTCGTAACACATAAGGCTGCTTGATGTAACGATGCTATCTCCCATTACAAGTTTGTGATGTTTGGGGATATCGGTGAGTTTCTTGCTCTTGAATACAATAGGCGTTTCGCTTCCATTATTCACGATCGCATGGGTTGGGACATCTATCTTCTTAAAAATGGTTGGCAAATAGGGCTTGTAGAGATCATTCCATATCCGGAAGCTAACATGCCTTTCCTGATCAATAAAGTTCTTGTAATCACGCAGCGTTATTTCCCCGTGTTCATACATCCATAATGGTTCATCCATACTAAACGCGTAATAGTTTGGGAGACACATAATAATCCCGCCAACATACTGTATCTCGTCGCGAAATATGTGCTGTAGGAAGGGAACATAGTACTCGCCAACTACAAGAGCCTTTAATGCGAACGGGGCACCTCCAAAAGGGGTATTGATAGGAATAAACACGTGTACGTGCCTGTCAATCCAGTCCTGGTTTACAAATTCTGAAAGGAACCATTTGAACAACAATCCGCCTAGGCTGTGCGTGACAACAACGCATCGGTCACCGTTCTTTTTACACGCAGCTTCGATATAGTGTTTGAATTGATGGAAAAGGGACGACCTATAATGCGGATCTAGAACAAGTCGAAAGTCGTAAGGAATTCCAAAAAGATTGTAATGATCCTGATAGCCGGCCATATGAAGATCTTTTACCATATGATGGAAATACCTGAACTTGTAGTTGTTTTCAAAGAACTGTTGCTGGCTTTCATTAAACAGCAGAAGGTCGGGTAATATGTCACATATGCCTCTTGTACCCCCGAGATCGTATACAGCTATATCCTTACATTTTTCCAGCATTCCAAGAATATTTTCATTTTCATCCTCTATGATCTCGAGGCCAATCTCCTTCTTCCATGTCATGACGCTTTCAAACGAATATGGTTTCATGTTTAGCCATCTGTTATCTAGCATCTTTCGTCCAAGTAGCTCCTTGTAGGGCCTTTTCTTATTGATAAGAATAGAACCACTTATCCCTGGTATGATTACAATAGGTTTCATTCTAATTTGCGAACAGATGGAACTGGTAGTTGTGGGTCTCTGCTTGATTTTAAGCCAACAATTTTTATTTTTCGTTCGGTTCCCTTATCATTATATAGATCATTGTCCATATTTTTAAATATGTGCTTTGGATAACACGTTGTGTTTTCGGGTTGAACATATGTATCGCCAGTTCTAGGAATGTATCCAAAGATCTCATCGAAATCTTCGGCCGGCGAAAGGTGTCCCGATGCCTTCTTAAGAGCCTTTTCCGTTTCTTTTAGTTCCTTCTGTGTATCCCTTATCTGTTCCCATATGTTTTCAGCGTTTTCTTTTACATATGTAATCCATTTGGTTTCATCGATTGTCCATGGTGATCCTTCTACATTTCCAATTACATATCCAATGTGCCATAGGAGCCCAAGCTTCTGCTGTTTCCTGTTTTTCCTACATTCTTTTTTGAAAAGGAACATGATCTTGTAAACCAATTCTACGTGTTGAAAGAAGCACATTACAGCACCCCAAAGGAACCATACAAACTCGCCAGCACTATCTGGTGTAGGAGAAGGCCATGAACTATCAGGCAGCTGTATGCTGAGCCGGCGTCTGGAAAGGTACTCGAGGGCATCCCTGCTCTTCTCATACTGTTTCTCTGTCCACAACCTGCTAAGTCCGCTCAATATGCGATGGGCGAATATGAGCTCCTCATTGTCTGCTGGTAGGAGACGCTTATACCTCTTTATGCCGGCATCAGAGAGCATAGATCCTTCGGGGAAATCTTCAAGGATTACGTTCCTAAGGTGTTTGATGTGAACCATTGGCTTCTTTCCACCGCCAATTACGGGTGTACCAACATTTTCGGTAACAAGAACCTCTTTGTAGAATATGCACAGCTTGGTAGTTAGAAGCAGTGCATCCTCTATGTTGAATGCCTCGCTCTTAACGATATTGAATGTATCGTTAATTATGTCCTTCCACTTCCACGAGGAGGGTAATACATTTTTTAGCTCGTTCCCGGAGCACGCCCTGATCCATATGTCCTCTAGTTCTGAGATCTTTTCTTCTAGGATCATGACACCTGTAAGATACAGGGCATCCTCTATCTTGGCAGTAACAACAAGTTCATAAAGGTCTTCGGTAGCAACAACATCTATACAATCCCCCATTTTACTAAAGTTTTACGAAAAATAAATTAGCAAGCTAAACGTTTCCTCGATATAAAAAATTGATATATACTTGATATATAATATTAACAAGGCTGTACGAACCGGAAGGATCCGGACCCTGCCAACCGCTGAATTTGGATCAAGAAATATCTTTACAAATGAATAGGCCATTTGTAATGGGTATGAGTGCTGATATGGACGTTCCAATTATTAAGAGGGATTTATCTATCCACAAGATTGATCCTGATGTGGAGGCAGAAGAACCGATCCTTACTGAGGAAAAGTCACGGCACGTTTACTTCCCCGTTAAATACAAGGACATCCATGAGATGTACAAGAAGGCAGCTTCCTGTTATTGGGTTGCCGAGGAGATCAATTTTGAACAGGATCTAACAGATCTGGACAAGCTTTCAAAAAACGAGAAACACTTTATCAAACAGGTTCTAGCCTTCTTTGCTGCATCCGATGGTATTGTGATGGAAAATCTGGGGGTTCGTTTCATGAACGATGTTGCTATCGCGGAGGCAAAGGCCTTCTACAGCTTCCAGATCGCAATGGAACAGGTTCATTCGGAGACATACTCTCTCCTTATTGACACCTATGAACGCAACCCTGATGAGAAGGAGAAGCTGTTTAATGCAGTGAACACGTTCCCTGCCATTAGCGAGAAGGCCGAATGGGCTATGAAATGGATCCTTCATCCGGATGCCTCGTTTGCCCAGCGCCTTATTGCGTTTGCTATTGTAGAGGGTGTATACTTCAGCTCCTCGTTTGCAGCCATCTTCTGGCTGCGCGAGCGCGGTATTCTTCCTGGACTGAGCTTTGCTAACCAGCTAATCAGCCGTGACGAGAACCTACACACCGAGTTCGCATGCCTCCTCTATTCAAAGATCGTAACCCGTGTTCCCGAGAAGATCGTTCACGACATGTTTAACGAGGCTGTGGAGATCGAGGATAGGTTTATTACGGAATCGATCCCCTGTAGCATGATCAACATGAACGAGGCCCTGATGAAGGAATACATTAGGTATATTACGGACCGTACCCTGCTGATGCTGGGTTATGAGAAGATATACAACAAGTCAAACCCTTTCAGCTTTATGGAGGCTTCTGCGCTAGAAGGAAAAACCAACTTCTTTGAGAAGCGCGTTTCCGAGTATGTAAAGGCGGGTGTAAATGCGGATGGGAAATCAATGCCTGTTTCGATCGATATTGATCTAAATGCCGATTTCTAATCCATAAAAACAATTAATGTAGAATAATTTTTCACCATCATATTTATTTTGATGACATACAAAACGGATAATAATAATCTTTTTTTACAAAAATACACAACGCGTGTCTAGTCAATAAGTTTTTTGTATTTTATAAGCCTCTTATAACATTTAGTAATGGTAACTTCTGATACCCCGCATACTTCAGCGATCTGTTTTTTTGTAAACTCGATCTTGTTTTCCATACAGTAATAGAACAGTGTTCCAGCAGCTACACTGGTAGGTGCTGTTTCGGATACAATTTCTAGATCATCTAATCTTTTCGCAAGATCCTTGCATTTCTGGATATCATTCCAGTCCATGTTTAGCTTAGATCCAAATCGGCAGATGAAATCATCAGGGCCTGTACACTCCACATTAAGTTTTAGAAGGTCTTGGAACCTAGCATTTCCTTTTGTAAGCACATTTGGATCGATATGAAACATGCTTGCTATCTCTTTGGTTGATCTAGGAACCTTGTTTAGAAGGCACGCATAGTAAACACACGATGCTATAAGACCTTCCTTGTTGTCACCCCTTGAAATCTTCTTCTCGCTTACCTTTTTGTAGAGGACCTTTGCATCATCTAGGATTTTTGTTTGGATACCTTGGTTTGCTGTCTTGTTAGTTAGCTGTTCAAACACATTGTAGAGGGTTCGTTCCCAATAAGGCATAGAGTTCCACATTTGGTACATTCTGATACGATGGCTATCACGGCTGTTTCCACGGCTTCCCCCAAATACAGACCCAATAGATGATTTGGGAAGCAGGTTGTTTGTAGGCATACCGCACCTTGTAGGATCATCGCTTCTGTTATCATCCGCGCCATAGAACCTCCATTCGGCGCCAATCTCGATAACACGTCCTATCACCGCATTACAGTCATTACACAGATGTTCACCATCATCTGATATAATATTAGAGCTTCCACAAAGGTGGCATTGTGCCTCCTCGGTATATACAGGATTTGTATCATCCAGATCTGTTCTTAGATTGTCTAGGATGTTCCATAGATTGTCATCGCATTCTTCTAGCATCTGTGTAAGTAACCTAACACCAAAGTGTCTCGTATATGTGCCTATTAACAATAAAATATATCGCTAATTGTTAAATCAATTTTTTACATCATTTCAATCTCGTAATTTGAATTGTATGCATCTTCTAGGCCTACAGGGATATATGAGAAATCGATAAGGGTCCGGTTCTTATTGAACAGCGCTGTCTCTTCCTCGTTAAGACATATGCTTTTAATAATCTCTTCCTCGGGGAGGTTTATAAGATCCTTAAGTTTCTTTTCACTGAGCTTGTTACGGACAGAGGGGATATTATCGCTCTTGTCTCCAAGAAGGATCTTTAGTAGAAGATCCTTTTTAGGATCTCCGCAGCTCCTAAGGCGAATATCCTTTCCATCCAGATTGTACAAACGGGTGTTATCATCTAGGAGTTGGAGATAGTCATTGTCATTTGTAATACATACTACAAGGCCGTCATATCCCATTCCCCTAAGGCGTTTATGGGTAAGGGCAATCACATCATCTGCCTCGAGCGATGTCCCCTTAAGTATAGGCACCTCTTTGCTGATAAGTTCATACAATATCTCGAAACACGATGGATCGAATGCTGCGCGTCCGATATCCCGTGTGCCCTTGTAATCACACGTTAGCCCTGATCTCCATATATCGGCACGATGACAATCCATCGCAAACCATATCGGGATGTTTTCCCAGTCCTTCCTGCTCAGCCTAGGTTTTCCTGTATGAACAGAAGCCCATTTCTTGCGGAGTTTTTCTAGATCGGCCAGCGCATGCTTCTGGATTGCCTTGCAGAAATCAGGATCTTTCATACATCCATTCTCATCTATCTCGTTGTTCCTGAACTTGTACCATTTAAGTGTAGCAAAGAAACGGTGGAATATGAAGTAGCTCCCATCTACAAGAATTATAGGTATCTTGCTATCTACTACAAGCCTAGCCATAATGTGTGATGTACTTATTACACATCATGTTTATAAATCGTTTCATTTTTTGAATTCAAAATACAAAAACATAAAGCTAAAACTAGTGGATTTCAAAATAGAGGGAATGTGGAAATACAAAGGGGTGATATTAACAAAGGGTGGTGGCGATAGGGTTATCGTACGTTGTATCTAGGCGTTTCTTGTGGTGTTAGAACCCTATAGCAAAACTTGCCTTTAACATTGTACGTTGATGGGTTAGATCTCGCCCTTTTCAAGGGCTTCCTTTGCCTCGGTGACGATCTGGTTCTTTTCATCCAGTGTCATGTTCTGCCACAGAGCTACAGCATGTGCGATGCGCTCTTTGGGCTTGAGGTTGGTATCCTCCTTTACAAGCTGTTTTAGCTTGTATTTCATATAAATGTTGTAGTTTGTAGGTTTGCGCTTAGCCGTCTCCTTTGTAGGAATAGTCTGCTCCTGCTCCCCCTGCTTGTCTTCTACATCATCCTGATTGGGATTTACCTCCTGTAGAGAGGCATCTCCCTTGCTGGTAGAAGCAATCGCGGTTTTCTTACGAGTAACAGTCGGTTTCTTTTTGGGAGATGTGCCATCCACGATAGTGTTCTGTTTTTCTTCCTTTTCACGATCACGGATTTCTGATAGGCGTGTGATACGAGACCATACCTTGATACCATTTTTCATGGCAATAATCCAGTTGGTATTGTCACGCCCCTCCTGGATGGTACCTAGGGGAAGGGGGTCTGCTGCAAATCCAAGACCAAGAGGCGATGATTCTTTCCCAGAATATACATATTTGGGGTGGTTGATACACTGCTTCTTCATCATGGATCTTACGTAACTGCCCTTGAACAGCAGGAGGCTTTCAATTTTTTCTTCTTGTTACAAATGATATTTTATTATTCTTTATTATCGTATACAAAAAATTGATATGATGTAATAATAATATGGCATATACAAAATTACACAACTATTACTAATTGTAACCATTTATTGAGATGTATATCTCAACATCAGAGATTGTAGACAAGGTGTTTGATGAATTCATGCCAAGGATAATGAAATTGTCATCAAACCATCGTGAGACATCTATGGAAATGAAGGAGATGCACACAAAACTATCAGGTATGCTTTACGAACAGTATTATAACAATACATCACGGTTTATGAAGTCTATTGATGTAGAGGATATGCTTGGTTCATCCCCTCCGCGTACGCAGATGATCAAGAAGATGGAACCCAAGACACCTCTAAAATGATAATAAATGGACAATAATGATGAATTTAAGGGCATAATCACACGTATTGTTATAAATACCTGTAACAATGCCGCTTTTAGCACATCGTTTTGTAAGGCACCATCCTATACAGATCCTTCGCGATCCAAGATGTAACCATGTTATACATGTGTCTTATCAAAGGAAATCAATTATTGTACATACAAGCATTGTTGAATATAGCGAGATCGTAGGACGGGGGCTTATGCTATTTGTGTTGTTCGCATCATCACTCAATTGGGTCTATTACAAGCACATGCGGGAAGAGATTGAAAAACATAACAATAACAAAAAAGATGAAAAATAAAACTTTTGTGTATTCTTTTTGTCAAATCTTTATGTTGTGTGTGTAGGATATTAACATTATTTGTAAATGGGACTAGATGCTATTATAACGTTCTGTATAGCATTTGTTATAATCGTGATATTTATTGGGATTTACAACCTAATTAAGATACCATCGCCCAACAAGCCGGCTTTGGACAATATTCCCCCTGCCGCATTTACATCAAGGGTATGGGCAGCTATATCAAGATTTATCCTTATGGCCGCTACAATAATTGTTATTGTCATGTTCTGTTTTTGGGTGGCCTGGCATTTTTTAAAGTTTATTTCGCCGTTTATACTTGGTTTTGGCGATCTTATTATATTAATGATACCCATATTTGGAAAACTAGAAGATGCTGGTATATTCCAACTGTTTGATGACATCATAGGAAGCGTAATTACACTCGATTTTAAGGGCATTTTTGCTGGATTAGCTAGGTTTTTCAATCGTTCTGGAAAATACATTGCAAAAAATGTGGCAGCGCCGATGATACCGGATGTAAAGGTGGTTTCTGATAGTAATGGAACACCTATAGATGAAAAGAAGAGCCAGGCAAGAGTAAAACCAACTTCTGATGAAGATACAGAGGAACCAGATGATCGTGTTCCTAATCAGGATGCTACCGAGGAAAGCAAATACACCGCACAGCAGCACAAGAACATACAAACAAGGATAGAGATGTGTATTGCAGAAAACACGATCCCTATCGATCCTGAAACTGCTACATTTATGGACAAGTTAAGAGCGAATGTCGAGAGCAACAAGATATCACTCCTATGTAAGTCGCAGGCACTTGGAAGCTACAAATAATTTGTTCTGTTGTAGTAGATATTAAGAATGAATATTATTGAGAAAATATGGTCGGAGATAACAGTACAAGAGGTTATACTGTTTATTGGTGTTTTTGTTCTCTTTATTATACTGATTATGTTCTACAAATCTAGCAGGATCCAAGCAAAAATAATGAAGGAGTCAAGGTGCTACAAGGAGTCGCAGATGTCAGAGGACAAGGGCACATATAGTGTTACGGCAAAGGTACAAAACCGTCCAGCATTTGATGTAATATACAACTTTGGTAACAAGTCAACCCAGATGGAGTGTTCTTGCCCGGTTGGGGATGTAGAGAGTGTGTTTACAAAGATCCCTTATTATGATATGAGACCGAATACCCCTTACAAGGATCGTGTAAAATACAGGGATCAGTTAACATGCAACTGTGAAACCGGTATTTCTGCAGCAGCAGATGATCCTAGGGTTACCTATTACGGCGAGGCAGGAATACGTAAGTTTATGGATGATAGAACCAATACTGGTTTCTTTGATAATATCCTTTATGGTAGCAATTACGAATACAACACGACAACATAATATCAATTATATTCCGATTTCGGTAAATAATTCATTTATTTTTATAGCATCATTCGCCGTTATCTTTTTAGAAGGATATTGGATATCAAAGTTAAGGATTAGATTTCCATGATCATTCTTGTCACGGATTGTCATCCCCTTGCCCTTTATAACATACTGTTTTGAAGGTTGGATTATGCCAAGCTCGGCTGTATCAACCTGGAAGGCACCTGAGAAGTGCGGGATTTCGATCTTTGTTCCGATAATGCTATCCCTAAATGTGATATGCTGCCGGAGGTAAAGATCATTGTTCTGGCGTGTAAATCGTTCATGAGGATGGACAAAGATCTCGATATATAGATCCCCTGCCTGCTCACCATGCTTGCTAGGCTGTTCACCCATTCCTTCAAATACGATATTGTGACCCGTATCTACACCCGCTGGTATATCTAATGAGATTACCTTTTCCTGATTGTAGCGACCGTTTCCATTACATTCTGTACAACCGCTCTTACCTTTCGTTACCATGCCTGAACCATTACATTGGCCACAGGGTCGGGTAAGCATCTGTGTAAAGAACCCCATGCGCTGCATTTCCGTGATCTGGCCACGGCCTTGGCATGCGTAACACCGATCGTTACATCTGAAGCACGACTTATGTAGGACAACCTTTACACTCTTTTTGGTGCCATAATATGCCTCGTTCATAGCTATCTTGAAAACGTGTTTGTGGTTTCCTCGCCGCACGTTGTGCTGTTCCTCCGCCCCGTGTCCGCCGTTAAAATGGAAGTTAAAGCCTCCAGCCCCTCCAAAGAACTGTCTAAATATGTCGTGAGGATCCATATTCATACCGCCCCCGCCATTTTGTCCACCTGATGCCTCAAAACCTTCGTCACCAAGTTGGTCATAACGGGATCTTGTGTCATCCTCGCTAAGGATTGTGTAGGCGTGGTTTACCTGTTTGAACACCTCCTGATCTCCGCCACGATCAGGATGGGTTTCAAGTGCCTTTTTCTTGTAGGCTTTTTTTATTTCATCCTTAGGGGCACCCCTAGGTAGCCCAAGGAGATCATAGAGCTTCCAGCCCATTTTACGTTATTTGGTACGATAGATTACGCCTTATATGAATATCTAGCCTAATAGGAGGCGGTTCATTCGTTCGTAATGATCGGCTGCTATCTGATCACGCTCCTTAACCTTTCTCAACCTGTTTTCTTCAGTTATTTTGTCCTGTTCTTCCTTTTCCTTCTTGTATCGTAGCTCTTCGGTTGTCATAGGTTTCTGTGTTGTCTTTTCACGCGCCTTTTCGTACTGTTCAACGGTCTTAAACTCCTGGCGTTCTGAAATTGTTCTTGGGTCAACCAATCGTGTTGTAGTATGTGCCTTCATGTAATCTGTATACTTGATGCTGCTCTCCATAGAACTTGTGTAATCATTGGGCTTGGAGCCTCCAATCTCGGTATACTGGAGATTTTTTGCTAGCTGTAATGGTTCAGGTTCACGATACACGATTACCTCTTTCGTTGGGGGTACAACCTTGTCAAAGACCTTGTTAAACCTGCCCTGATCAAACTTCTTCATTAGCTTAGGAACACTAATGTCATCTCGGTTCTTGCTAGACTTCTCCATCATGTCTCCGTACCCGTGTTGTAACTCCTCGTCCTCTAGCCTGTTCTCTTCAAAGATCTGGTTAAACCTGCCTAAGGACATGCCGTCCATTACGGCAGGATTGATACGCCTGTCCTGATCCCGGTGTACGTAGGGGCTTTGCTGCTGTTTCTGTATGAAATCCTGCGACTGTTGCTTCAACATAAAGTGCGGCTTGTCGGCATCCCGTGCCTTGTACTCGTTTGCCAGAAACCTGAAGCATTCCGTAACAAGGTTGAATAGGTGGCGATTTCCGCCCTTGTCCGGATGTACAAGGGATGCTGCGTGACGGTAAGCATTGCGGAGCTGTTCCCATTCGAAATTGCGGGGGACGTTAAGAACCTGATATGGATCTACCTGTGACATGTCGATGTGTTCAGGCTGTGGGATTTGTAGATCAGGGTTCCCTATATTCAATCCATTCTGCTGCTTGTTCATTAGTTCATAGTACTGTTGATATGTAAACTGTCTAGAGTTGGTGTTCCCCATGTTTTGCCCTAGTATATAAGTGTTATGATTATTCACATAATAACAACGAGCCTTATATGTCTTTATCTAATCCATCGATCCATGTCTTTATTTCTGGATTTGGCTCCCCTCATCTGGAGCACAAGCTACAGATCCTGAGAAGCAATATGGCTATTATAGAGAGGCATCCGTGGGGAAAGATCCAATACACAATATGCTGTTATGATGATAGCGATCTTTCCTCCATTGAAATGTTGCCAAATGTTAGAATAATACGTGATAAGCTTATTGTTGGCCAGTTTCTTAAGAAGTACCTGGTTCCCTACACAGCAGACACCCATTACACGTACCTGTTGTGTATGCTAGACGACATCGAATTACACAACGATGTTGATTTCGAGTACCTAATCCATTACACTAAGATGTTCAATATCAACCTGTTATCCCCAAGCATGACACACAACTCTAAGTACCAGTTCCCATACATACTACACGAAACACAGCTTACAATGCCCTGTATAAAGATAACAGCCGCGCTTGAGTATTTTTGCTATTTTACAACCCCATCATCCTATGCCGACTATTATATACACATTAGTGCAGATAAGAACCCATGGATGTGGGGTCTTGATATGCTGCTGTACAAACATTGTGGATTAACACTAGGAATAGCAAACCATATGACAATGACACACTGGTACAAGAATGAGAGCTACCCTCATAGACCTGATGCAAACCCGTGTGATGGATACAACTATGTGTTAGAAAGGTACAATGAAACAACTGATAGTCTGGCAAACCAACCAAGTGTATTGTATTTAATACAACATGTAGGTATTACGCGATTTATGGGTAACACAAAAAATGATATACAACGTTGAAGTTTAAATCGCCCTAATATAGACGATTTAAAGTTTCAAGGTGTAGTTTATTACACAATCCGACAATATGGCAAACAAAGGGGAGTGTCAGTATCTATCCCTCCTAAAGCGTATCCTAGAGACGGGTGAGGAGCGTGAAGGACGTAATGGCAAAACCCTAAGTCTCTTTGCGGAACGCCTCGAGTTTGATCTCAAGGACGGGTTCCCCCTCCTTACAACCAAGCGTGTGTTCTGGCGTGGTGTTGTTGAAGAGCTCTTATGGTTCCTGCGTGGATCTACGGATGCTACGGAGCTCCAGGCAAAGAATGTTCACATATGGGATGGCAACACCAGCCGCGATTACCTAGATGCTGTTGGTCTAAAGGATTATCCCGAGGGTGAGCTTGGCCCGGGTTACGGTTTCCAGTGGCGCTGTTTTGGCGGAGACTATCCTCATCGCACGAATGGTATTGATCAGATCAGGTACCTGCTGACCGAGCTATCAACAAATCCCCATGGACGTCGTGCTGTTCTCTCTGCTTGGAACCCTAAGCAGGCACACGCGATGGCGCTGGTGCCATGCCACGTTCTCTACCAGTTCTATGTTGGCAATAACGGTCTATCGTGCCAACTCTATTGCCGTTCTCAGGACATCTGTGCTGGTACCCCATTCAACATAGCATCTACCTCATTGCTTACAACACTTATTGCTGCCCTTCTAGATGTTCCGGTAGATCGTGTTGTACTCATCACAGGTGATACGCACGTTTACGAGCCTCATATCGAGAATGCAAAGATCCAGATTGCTCGTACCCCCTACAAGCCTCCAAAGCTAAATATCATTCGTCCTATCCCTGCTAAGGATAGTGATACAAACGAAAAAATGAATTGGCTTGAAACCCTAAAGTTTGAGGATCTTGAACTGGTTGGATACGAGTGCCATCCAACCCTTAAATATGAGATGATCGCCTAAAGGCCTGTCTTACTAAACAGGTCCGCAATATCGTTGTTAATACGGCCTCTTAGACGTAGTTTCTCCTCTTTTGCTTGTTTCTTTTCGGCAGCAGCGACGCGCTGCTCCTCCTGTTCTCTAAGGCGATCATCCATCATCTTTGCCTTCTTGAACTCCTTTTCTACTTGGCGTTCTGTCATCTTTGATTTTTCAAAGTCGGTTTTTTTGATCATTCCTATAATAAACGTTAACTGGTTTTCTAAAGGGTCTATTTTAAGAGGTTCCTCTACAATGTCCATTGGGACATTTGCTGTTAGAATAGGAGCAGGAACAGACGGCGCTACCTCGTTTGATGATGGCTTTGTTTTCCTGCGTTTTCCTATAGTAGTATCTGTCTCCATAAGCTGCGGTGATGATTGCATTGCCTGTACTTCTGCAACAGCAGCGCGTAGTATAGCATCAGTATCGGATATAAACTGGTTAACAACCATTCCCTGTTCGAGCTGTATAGAATGCATCGCCTTTTTGAGGATCTCGCGTATCCTTGCCTTTCTTATCTTCTTTGATCTGGCAACACGTTCACCAAAGATCTCTAGTATCTTAGATGGGGCAAGGAAGTGCTTGTATCCATGATTGTATAACCGGTTTGGATCTACAAGTACAACATCCTCCATACCAGTAAGCGGTACCGTATTAGCTGTTCTGGATACTTTTATTATTCTTCTATCAGATGGCCCTAATTTAGACATTCTATACTACTACTAATAGAATATATTTAAGGATGACCTAACTCCTTCTTATAGAATAGAGTTCTAAGACATATTTTAGCCCATAAGATTATTCCCATGGCTATAGGCAGTGTAGCAGATGATGAGCTAGTTTATGCTAATCATCAGAATGAAAACAATGATTATGAATATGATACCGAAAATGATACAGATGAACTATCATCAGATGATGAGTATTACAAGCAATCGGACATTTATATTGGACAGGATGATGATAATAAATCCCCTGCAACTGAGTTTTCTCTATTAAAGATTGGCATAACTACTCTGGTTGTTTCGAGCCACGGCAGGATTAGGAAGATAGATGACTTCTTTAGTTCAAGCCTAGGCTTTGCTCTACCGGGAACACCCTATCGTACATTCCCGATAGAGGTTTCTAAAAACCAAATTGAGGAATATTATGTGCACGATCTGGTATGGAGGGCATTTAATGGAGAGCCTCCAGATGGTTGGGAGGTAAGGCACAATTTTTGGGAAGCTAAAAATGCTAAGGAGTTCTATAGCAATTCATTAGAGAACCTAGATATCTACCCATCTAGTGTAACCCATCTTTCAAGATACGCGAGGAATACTCTTCCGGAATATTGCTCTTATTCATAATCATTGCCCTTGTTTTTGGTTATCATCACAATCTGCTTTAAGTTTTTTATACCTAGCATTTTCTTTTTCAGATAGTTTACGATAACACTTCATACACAACTTCTGCTTGTAGAATGGCTCGTAATGGATAAGAGCGCGGATATCTTTCCAGACAGGTGTACGCGGAATTGACCTAAGAGTGTACTTGTTAGACACTGCTGTACATTCATGGATCATATGGTACATTTTGTTCTTGAATACACACGATACTTCCGTATCGTTATCAGATAGGTATTCGTGACAATAGAGATCTCGAATATCGCGATCCATATCGATCAACGTTCTATGATAATCGAAGTTGGCACTAATAACATTTGGAATATCATCCAGCTCAGTTGTGTTTATCCACTTGGGTAAACTAGGGTTGTATTCCATTGTACGTTCTGTGTAATATGATTTAACCTACAATCCAAATATTATCATTTTTTGTTATCACACCTAATGCGATGTCTTAACTTGTATCTCACAACATCTAATGGTAATGGCCCGCATTCAAGCACCTCTCTATGAAAATCTTTTATTGTACCACGACTTTCATCTATATATATCTTCTTTTCATCAAGGAAGAAACGTTCTCCTATCTTGTAGCTTACGGCCTGACCAGGATTACATATGTATCGATCTAGTTCTGATATGATTTCATCATCTTCAAGTGGTACGTGCTTTTTCATGTATTCAAGAGCCCTTTTATATGACCATCCATAATAATGGATACCTGTGTCTACGACGAGGCGAACCGTTCGAAGCATAGAATATATCCATTTTCCAAACAGTATCCTAGGATCTTTAGTATCTATAAAACCCTCACAATATAGAGCCCATCCTTCCGTGTAGGCGTCATTATCACCTGCGTACATCCGATACAATGGCATCTTGTGCTGCTTCATATATTGGTACTGATAATGATGGCCTGGTATTCCCTCATGTAGAGATAATACGTCAATTGTATATTTAGGGTTCCGCTTTGGTGTTGTATTGATAAATACGGACCCTCGTCTTTTAGACCCGATACCGGGCATCTGATAGTATGCGCCTGGTGAGCTCGCCTCTACAAGTTTTGGTATAGGAAGCACGTTGTATTTTCTAACTGTGTATCCAAAATACTTTGGAATAATGTTGTTTCTGATCCGATCCTGCGCATGTTTGTACGCTACTATGATATCGTGTGATTTTTCAAAATATTCGCTCTCATTTGATTTTATGTATTTGAAAAGAGCAGCATTGGATATGTTGTTATCTTTTATGCCAAAAGCAACGATAAGGTCTTTTCTGAATGTACCAAGCTCCCTGTAAAGATTCTTTATATCCTGTTTTCCATAATCGAATATCTCTTCGGGTGTAATATCAAGCGTTGTACTGCTTCTAATAATCGCCCTGTACATATCTTTGCCATTCCTTATATTGCATATGCCAATCGAACTCCTACACGATCTTAGATGAACCTTAAGGAAATCTATGAAATGGTATAGGACAGGTACATATTCTGTGTCAATAACATGTATGTATTCCTTGTTATCAAGATGTTTTGGTATCTTGATGTAATATGACTGTGTTTTCATAAAATGTTCGAGCTGATAGATTAGTTTTTTACACATGATTTTAGGGATGGTTAGATCCATTCTTGAACCATCCTTCATTTCTCTCATTACATCCCGTATAAATGGGATCCTTTTCCTAGTTCTTGATATAAGATCTACAACATCACGCTGCTCTTTTAATGGATATATCTGGGTATCTTCTATAGCAAACCCAAGTATAGGATTTTCATGTGGCATAATATACATCCATTCATCCTGAAAATCTAAAAGCGCATGCTCATTGTGAACGATCCATTTTAGAGTTAGCATATCTAGATCAATGATTGTAGTAGGTTTGTCAACAAGTTTTTTGTACTTGGCAATAAGCTCCTCCCATCGGCGTTTGTATCTTTCGGATGCTATGTTTTCATAATCCCAATTTCTTGATTTATCTCCCAAGAATGATCTAAATGATGGGTTCATATCTAGCTCATCTTGGAAAAACCTACGCAACATCTAATAGTCTCAGTATCCTATAGTATCATCATATAAGAAGACTTTGTTCACAATATTGTAAGATATGACAACAGAACCGGTTGAAAACAAACCCACATTTAAGATATCTGTAAATTCACACATCAATTATACACAGGCATTACAGAACCTGCTAATATCGTTTGATCGTGTAGGGTTTCCTCGTAAGGATGTTGTTGTTACTATATGTGGTAGAACAGATCAACCTGTTGAAATTGTAGAAGCAAGCCCTGAGAGCGAGGTGATTATATATGTTCCAAAGAACTGTTATGATCTTAGCCACGCATTTGGCATACACTCTTTTGTAGATCATCCACGTGTGACGGCTGATTATTATATAGGCATACACGATACGTGTATCGCAACAGAAGATTTCCCGATGCGTATGAAAAAATATGCGAGAGAGATGATGGATCGCAATCTAGACCTGCTGTACGCTCTAAATACAAAACAGCTAGGCCTAGCCGGTTTTTCTTACAATTTTATGAAGGAGCATGGGCACAATTACGATAGGGAGATAGACAAGCCAATGGCATGGGCTGCCGAGCACGGCGAGGAATTGTCTTACCTATCATTCGTGCCGCCTGAAAAGGTAGGGAATTTCGATTGTCCCTTCCATTACGAGCATGGGAGACCCTTGTATTCAGATCTTATTCGTCACCCTATCTATATTGGTTCGATGGGTATTATTAAGTTTGTGTGCAATGATTCAGCAGGTGTTAATCCTCCTTGGCAGGAGAGGGTAAGGCCATAGAATGCGTTGGATTGTAAAAAACAAAAAATTGACAACATCTAAACATTTATTAGTAGCATACAGCGTGCTATTATAACGGTAACACAACGGTAACAAAAATGGTTGTCTTTAGTGATATCACGTGTGAGATTATTCGGCTGCGCCAATATAATTCTTCCCAGTCACAAGACAGGGGGGATAACAAAGTAGACAGACCGTATTATAGAAATAGAAATCTAATGGATAGCAACATGACATGGGTACAGCAGAAGGAGAATATGTACAGATGGCATTATATGACCGTAAGGTTCTCCAAGCATTACAACTTTCTTCATTACTACAAGCTGCTTCTCAACTACATGCTTCGCATGGTAAAGACAGACGAGTTCTTGAAGAACAACTTCGTGTTCCATATCGTTCCAGTAGTTATCAAGCATATCGATACAAACTACTACATTGTCGTACGTATTAGGATTAATACAAACATCACCATCAAGTATTCGGATGCGATTAGCTATGTAGTTAACGGGTTTAACAACAGCTATAGCATATCGAATGACCTGGTTATGGTGAATGATACAGACATGATGAATGCGGAGTATTTCCGTAACCTGTATGATTGCGAGTTTGTACACAAGCGTAATACGGTTAGCCTAAGAAAGGATGTGGAGCCAAAAAGGGCATCATCTGGAAATGGGATTGTTCGCGTGGATGATCAAGAATTCTATGCTCTTGCTTCCTTGACAAAGAGCCCTCCTATGCCTCCAATGCCAAAAACCTTGGATATTGGATATCAATCGGCATACCAGTCACTGCTGCTACAGCAGGGATTGCCGAACATCAACTATTATACAAGCATCCCTTATGTATCAACACATCCTCTCTATCCATATCTGAACTACATCTATTAGATGTGATAACACAAAAATAAAAGTTTATAATTATTTTTAGTCCTTTGATAGAATTTTATAATTTTAGAATATTAATTTGTATATTTGTTGCGTTTCAATATTATGACCCATTTCCTGAGCAATTTCCTTTCTTTCTTTAATTGACAGATTATTCATATCCATACTATCAATATACGAATGTCTAATCAAACTAACTGTCAATGGCTTGCTAAAAAGTTTCTTAAAAACTCTCAATGTCCACGCACAATAAGTATTGTTTGATTGCCAATCTCCATTACTGTCAACGAATAACCAGTCCCTAGCATTGTTTTTAAGACTTAATTTCAGATCTTTTACGAGTGGGTCAGGTAATTCAATCTCGTAGGCATTGTATGTCTTACTTGTTTTGTAGGCCGATATATGTAATTTTGCCTTATTATTATCCATGAGTATATAATTCTTTTCTCTATCTTTTTCTGGTGGTAATTTAGTATATAGTTTTACTTTTCCATATTCGCATCTGCGTGGACGCAAGTAGGTATAGAACCCTAAAAGCAATCTTTCAATAGATCCTTCTTCAAGACTATCACGCTTCTTAATAATTTCATCATAAGCCACGTATCCTTCTAACTGGCGATCACTTGGTTTATTGGTTTCGTATCGATCTATTACTTTCTTGTGCGTTTCGTTAAATGCTTCAGACCAAGTGTCATATATCTTGCGATTATCACAGAGAAGATCAGGATTATAACGGAATATAGATAGAATAAAAGATAAATGTGCCTTACGCGATGTGTTTTTAGGATACCACTTCTCCAATTCTTTGATATATATCTCTGGATGGGTAATAATATACATTAAAGGCTTGTCTGCTTTCTTTGACAGCGTGTGTGCACGCATCTTATAGTTTTCTTTAGAGTTTTCAGAAAGATCTGAACCATTTATTTTTTCTAATGGATCAAAGTTTTCGTCTATCTTCTTCTTTTTAGGAGGCATTTCTTACATAATCGGGATACAAAAAATGTAGATAAGCAAACAAAATATATATTTTGTGTTCTAGGAACAAAAACAAGTACACAGGTTTCCAAAATTGTAGGAAATTAAAA
>JACCDW010033288.1_pt1 | contig 26111 bp, 30 predicted proteins | sample 7449781 | NCBI WGS metagenome assembly JACCDW01 (sample SAMN15323449, study PRJNA562643) | freshwater metagenome | isolation source: river surface water | place: USA:Blue River Watershed | collected 2017-08-18
ATGCACGCAACCATCATGCTTTTGATGTTTGCGACTCCATTGTTCGTGGGATTTGCCAACGTAATCATGCCGCTACAAATTGGTGCAGCTGACGTTGCATTCCCTCCTCTTGCGGCAGCTTTCTTAGCCCTTGAATCAGATCGTTTATTCGGTACACATATCTTCGATCCAGCAAATGGTGGTGCGATATTATGGCAACACTTGTTCTGGTTCTTCGGACACCCTGAGGTTTACATTCTTGCGCTGCCATTCTTCGGCGTTGCAACAGAGATCCTTCCAGTCTTTAGCCGCAAGCCAGTCTTTGGTTACAAAGGTTTGATTGCAGCTACCATCGCAATTGCTGCGTTATCGGTATCTGTTTGGGCGCACCACATGTTCGCAACCGGACAAGTGCTACTTCCATTCTTCTCATTCATGACATTCCTAATTGGTGTGCCGACTGGCGTTAAGTTCTTTAACTGGATCGGCACGATGTGGCGCGGCTCCATCTCGATGGATACACCGATGCTCTGGATTGTTGGATTCTTAATTACCTTCTTATTCGGTGGATTAACCGGAATTATCTTGGCTTCACCGCCGCTAGATTTCGCAGTATCTGCTTCTTATTTCGTAGTGGCTCACTTCCACTACGTTCTATTTGGAACCGTGGTCTTTGCGATGTTCGGTGGTTTCTACTTCTGGTGGCCAAAGATGACTGGCAAGATGCTTAACGAACGTCTAGGCAAAATTCATTTCTGGACGCTCTTCTTTGGTTTCCATATGACATTCTTAATTCAACATTGGCTTGGAATTAAGGGCATGCCTCGTCGATATGCAGATTATTTATCGACCGATGGATTTACAACAATGAATATGATTTCAACAATTGGTTCATTCCTATTGGCGTTATCGATGATTCCTTGGTTTGTTAACGTTTGGATTACTCGTAAATCTCCAAAGGTTGAGGTAAACGATCCTTGGGGTTATGGACAATCACTTGAATGGGCAACTACCTGTCCACCTCCTCGCCATAACTTCTACTCAATGCCGCGCATTCGTTCAGAACGTCCGGCTTGGGATGTTAATCATCCAGAAGCTCCGATTGAAAGGCTGCACTAAGCATGAAAACTTCTTGGGTACTTTTCGGAGGCATCGGACTCTTTTACGTTTTGATGGGTTCTATCTATTGGGTTATCGGCGGAGAGCCAGTCGGAATTGCGTGTTTATTCCTAAGCGCCTCCCTTGCGCTACTTGTTAGCTTCTACGTCTGGTTTACGCAGAAGAAAATCGGCGTAACTCTTCCTGAAGATAATTTAAATGCAGAGATTGCAGATGGCGCAGGCGAACTTGGTTTCTACTCACCACATTCATGGTGGCCACTCCCGGTTGCAGCTTTCGCAGTTCTTGCTGGCTTAGGTTTAATTATCGGATGGTGGTTGACCGCTATTGCGATCGGTCTTTTGGTTGTTTCAATTATCGGATTCGTAACCGAATACGAACAACCTGAAACGGCTGCACATCACTAATATCTTCGAGGTAGCGTTTCTGGGGCTAGTTCAAGGCCTTACAGAGTTTCTGCCTATCTCATCTAGTGCTCACCTTCGAATCATCGGTGAATTCTTGCCGAATGCTCAAGACCCGGGCGCTGCCTTTACTGCAATCACTCAGATTGGTACCGAACTTGCGGTGCTTCTCTTCTTTCGCGTAGAGATATTTTCAATTGTAAAGAATTGGGTTCGATTTTCAATCTTACGAAAGAGAAATCTAAGCCAAGAGGAGCGCTCTGATAACAAGCTTGGTTGGATGATTATTATCGGATCAATTCCAGTCTTTATTCTCGGTTTTTTACTCCAGGATTCAATTAAGACCACCTTCAGATCGCTTTCTCTTGTCGGAGCGATGATTGTTATTTTCGGACTAATTCTCGGCTTTGCCGATTACGTAGGGGATAGTGGCAAAGGTATTAAGAACTTAAATATCAAAGAGGTTCTTCTTTTAGGCCTTGGTCAATCGCTAGCTTTAATTCCGGGAGTTTCAAGGTCAGGAGCGACTATTGCAGTAGGTCGCTTACTTGGCTACAACCGAAGCGCAGCAACTAAGTTTTCATTTCTTCTGGCGGTACCAGCAGTTTTAGGTTCGGGTCTATATGAGTTGTACCAAACTATTAAAGATCCAGGAACTGAAATTTATTCAATGCCAGAGACCTTCCTCGCAACAGCCATCGCTTTCTTTGTTGGCTATGCAGTTATTGCTTGGTTAATGAAATTTGTTTCCACAAATAGCTACCGTCCATTTGTAATCTATCGAGTGATATTGGGTAGCGCAGTAATTATTGGAGTTGCAACTAACTTCTTAAAATAAAAACCCCCTGATCGATTTCGACCAAGGGGTTTTAGTAAAACCAAATTGGTTAGTGGTGTGAACCGTCTTCCAATTCCTTGACTGTAGGCTTTGCAATCTGAACTGCATTAGCTGCGGACCAGCTGGCACGAAGTTTTGACTTCAACTTGCCAGGACGAGCAACGCCATTTGCATCTACCTCTGGAACTTCAAGTGCACCTTGCTGTTCGTGTGAAGTGAGAGTCCAGATCTTCTCTTTTGAGAGTGGCTCATGAACTTCTACGAATTCACCATGAGGTAGACGTACTAAGCGACCTGTTTCGCGACCATGTAGCACTAGGTCGCGATCTGCACGTTGTAGTGAGAGGCAGATTCGCTTTGTAACGAAGAAGGTAATGATTGGTAGAACAATGATTCCAATTCGTGCAAACCACATGATGTGGTTGATTGATGAATCAAAGTGTGTTGCGATTAAGTCATTACCACCATTTAGAAGTGCAACGAAGAAGAACATCATTACAGCTGCGCCAATTGCCGTGCGGTTTGGCACATTTCGTGGACGATCCAATAGGTGATGTTCGCGCTTATCGCCAGTAATCCAACTTTCGATCCATGGATAGAGCGCCATCGGAGTAAATACCAGACCAGGAATAATCAAACCTGGAAGCAAGATATTCCAAGAGATTGTGTGGCCAAATGCATGTGTCTCAAGTGGAGGAGCCATACGAACAAGTCCATCAATCCAACCCATATAGAAGTCAGGTTGCGAACCTGCCGAGATCTGGCCAGGTGTATATGGACCGTATAGCCAGACTGGGTTAATAGATGCGATCGCACCAAGTAGAGCAATTACACCGAATACAACGAAGAAGAATCCGCCAGCCTTTGCCATGTAAATCGGCATTAGTGGATATCCAACAACATTCTTCTCTGTTCGTCCTGGACCTGGATATTGAGTGTGCTTCTGGTACCAGACCAACATTAAGTGCGCAGTAATTAGCGCAAGGAAGATTCCTGGAAGTAGAAGTACGTGAACTGTATAGATACGTGGAATAAATGATTCACCAGGGAATGGTCCACCAAATACAAAGTATGCAAGGTAGCTACCGACTACTGGGAATGCTTGAATAATCGCTTCGGTAATACGGATACCAGTTCCTGAAAGTAGATCATCAGGTAATGAGTAACCCAAGAATCCTTCGATGATTCCAAGTGTTAAAAGTCCGATACCAATAACCCAGTTAAATTCACGTGGTTTACGGAATGCACCGGTAAAGAAGACGCGAAGCATATGAAGAATCATGCCCGCCATAAAGATAAGTGCAGCCCAGTGATGAATCTGGCGCATCAATAGACCACCGCGCACATCAAATGAGAGATGCAGAGTTGATTCGTAAGCTGCGGACATCTTCAAACCTTGAAGCGGTTCGTAAGAGCCGTTATAGATAACTTCCTTTGAAGATGGATCAAACCAGAATGTTAAGAATGTTCCGGTTGCAAGGAGAATGATGAATGAGTAAAGAACGATTTCACCAAGGAGGAATGACCAATGATCTGGAAAGACCTTTGTTAGATTCTTCTTCAACCACTTTGCTGCGCCGGTGCGCTCGTCGACATAGTTAGCGACCGCTGCAGGTACTGTCTCTTTTAGGCTCATTGGCTATTACGCTCCCAGAAGCTAGGACCGACTGGTTCGGTGAATGGTTGCTTTGCAATTAGATAACCCTCGTCATCAACTGTGATTGCCAACTGTGGAAGTGGGCGAGCTGCTGGTCCGAAGATAACTTTCGCTGCACGAGTAACATCGAAAGTTGATTGGTGACATGGGCAGAGCAGGTGGTGTGTTTGCTGTTCGTATAGCGCAACTGCGCAACCCATATGAGAACAGATTTTTGAGAATGCGATGATGCCTTCATGTGTCCATGAGAGACGCTCTGCATCTAGATTGAAATCTTCAGGGCGAAGACGAATAAGAAGTACTGGATCTTTTGCTATGTCATTTAATGAACGATGCTCTGGATCGGCTACTTCTGGAAGAGTCTGAACAACAGCGCCAACTTCTAAATCTGAAGCCTTGATGTATCGATCACCTGGATCCGTAACTAAGCGAGTACCTGCTTTCCAAGAAGTCTTTTCTAACTCTTTTCCTGGAAGTGGACCTAAATCTCGAAGAAGAACTACTGGACCAAGACCTACTAGACCAAGGGCCGCTCCAAGTGTTCGCTTAATTAATGGACGGCGACCAATTCCAGCAGCTGCACCTTGCGTCTTAACGGTATCAACAAACTCTTTACGATCTTCATCTGATGAACGGAACTCATGACGATGCGCAATTACTTCGGAGTCAGGCATCAATTGACGCGCCCAAGCGATTGCACCGATTCCAATAAATAGGAAACCACCGGCCATGAATAGACCAAGTAGTAATTGCTGAAGATTCATATCTCCAAGAATTGGAATGAATGTGTAGATATCCTTTTTTACAAAAACATAAGAATAAATAAATCCGACGGTACTAATTGCAGAGAGCGCAAAAAGGGAAGCGACCTGTCGTTCAGCGCGTTTTTCAGCAACTGGATCTACATCGGTTTTACGATGTACATGTTCTGGCAAGCCAGGATTTTCGATTGGATTTAATTCCTTAGACACTTAAATTATCTCGCTTTCGATGCTAGCCAGACTGCAATGCCAATTAACAGTCCAATTCCGAAAATCCAGCCGAATAAACCTTCCGTAACAGGTCCGACGCGGCCAAGAGCAATTCCACCTTGTTGCTTCTCTTGCTCTGCAGATTTGATCCACTTGATGATAGAAAGTTTCTCTTCAGGTGTAATTGTCTTATCAGCGAAAACTGGCATCGATTGAGGGCCAGTGATCATCGCTTCATAGATATGTTTTGCATCGACTCCCATCAAAGTCGGCGCGTACTTACCTTGAGTTAACGCACCACCTTGACCTGCAAAGTTATGGCACATTGCGCAGTTGGTTCGGAAAAGTTCTCCACCTTCGGCAATGCTTCCATCGCGTTCGTAATTTAACATTTCGTCAGTTGGAATTGCTGGGCCAGGTGCTAACGATGCAACGTAAGCTGCAAGAGCTGCAGTCTCTTCAGCGTTGTATTTAGGCTTTTTACGCATAGCTTGTACTGACATATCAGCCATCGGCATACGACCTGTGCCAACTTGGAAATCAACTGAGGCCGCGCCAACGCCAATTAGAGATGGTGCGATATCTGAACCTTCTGCATTAAGTCCATGACAAGAAGAGCAACCTTTTAGAAATAGTTGCTTGCCCTCTTCGATCTGTGCAGATCGAGATGCTGCAGTTGGTTGGGCGGTGTTCTCAGCTGAGGCAGAGAGCGCGCTAAATGTGGATCCGGTGGCTACCAGTGCAAGAAGCAAGAGAACCGGTGAAGCGAAACGTGCTTTACGAAAACGCGAAATCATCTTTTCCTTATTCCTTACTTAATTAGGTAGATAGCAGAGAAGAGCGCGATCCAAACTACGTCAACGAAGTGCCAGTAGTAAGAGACCACAATTGCTGTTGTTGCTTGTGAATGTCCAAAACGTCGCGCCTTAGCTACGCGGATCATTACAAGTAAGAATGCGATTAGTCCACCGGTTACGTGAAGACCGTGGAAACCTGTTGCTAGATAGAAGACAGAACCATATGCATTCGAAGAAAGAGTCATACCCTCTTGAACAAGTGAGGCATATTCGTAAACCTGTCCACCGATGAAGAAAGCCCCCATCAAGAATGTAAGTGTGAACCACTCACGCATTCCCCATTTGCCGATTTGAAGCAATGAACCTGATCGACGTGGTTGGAAACGCTCTGCAGCGAAGACACCAAATTGGCATGTAACTGAAGAGAGCACCAACACGGTTGTGTTAATTGCTGCAAATGGAATGTTAAGAATGTTGGTCGATTCCACCCAAACTGCAGGTCCTTGCACTGCACGAGTAGTGAAGTACATTGCGAAGAGCGCAGCGAAGAACATCAACTCAGATGAGAGCCAAACAATTGTTCCGACTGCGACCAGATTTGGGCGATTGACTTTATGGGTCACTGTGGCGCTAGACATGGAGCGAATTATCGCGGAAATGACGCGTAAACTCACATCATTGAGCCTCTAAATTCATGGAATTACTCCTCATTCCGGGTGAAACGGCTCACCTGATTTGAGCTTGATATTCGGTCTCAAATGGACCCATTTGAGCCATAGAATTACGCCATGGCCGCACGCGTTGCTATCTACTCAGATGATTCATCAGTACGCGCTGCCGTTAAGGCAGCCCTTGGTTCTAAGTTGGCGTCAGATCTGCCAATTGAGACACTTGAATTCGCAACTGCTGATGCGCTACGTCAATATGTTGATCAACTAGATGCCAAGGGCCAAGTTCGTGCTGACCTCTTTATCCTTGACGGAGAGGCTGCCCCCGAAGGTGGCATCGGCGTTGCACGCCAATTGAAGGATGAAGTATTTAACTGCCCGCCATCAATCGTTCTGATTGCCCGCCAATCTGATTCATGGCTTGCGGCATGGTCACGTGCGGAGGCATCGCTCCAACATCCAGTCGATGCATTTGCACTAGCTAAGACAGCTACCGAACTTCTACGCGCACGCCTTTTGGCAAACGCTTAAATTTCAAATCAAGAGTTCGGTTCGATTATGTCCTGGAATCGCGCCTTTGAACTTCTTGAAAATTATTTAGATCTTCCTCCTGAATTAGTTCGCGAAATTATGCGCGACATCCTTGAAGGTCGAGCAAATCCAGAAGATTTAAAACGTTTCTTACTTGCCCTAAAAGAGAAGGGCGAAACTTCTGAAGAAGTTGGCGCACTAGTTGCAGAGATGTATGAGCATTCAGCTCCGATTAATATCACGCAACGTGCGGTAGATATCGTTGGAACTGGCGGCGATAAATTTAACACCATCAACATCTCCACAATGTCTGCAATCGTTGCGGCAGCAGCGGGAGCGGTAGTTGTAAAACATGGAAATCGCGCAGCTTCCTCAAAATCTGGTTCAGCCGATTTACTTGAAGCACTCGGAATTGCTATTAATTTAGATGGCAAGTTGGTCGAACATTGCGTTGACGAACTTAGAATCGGATTCTGTTTTGCACCCAATTTTCATCCATCGATGCGCCATGCAGCTCCAGTACGTAAGGAACTCGGTGTGCCAACGGTATTCAATATTTTGGGGCCACTTGCAAATCCGGCCAAGCCAAAATCAGCAGCCATTGGGGTAGCAAACGATCGAATGCACTTAGTAATGGCGCAGGTACTTGGTGATCGCGGAGTAGATGGCTTTGTCTTTCGCGGCGATGACGGGCTAGATGAACTCACTCTTACGACCACAACACAAGTTTTGACAATCGGCAATGGCGAAATCGAATCAGGTTTAATTGATCCGCCTAACTTTGGAATCCCATATTCACCTATTGAAAAGTTGGTTGGCGGCGAAGCATCAGAAAATGCAAAAATCGCACTTGCAGTATTTGCCGGAGAGAAAGGCGCGCCGCGAGATGCGACCATTCTCAATTCTGCTGCCGCGATAGCTGCTTACAACAATGATGCCGAGCTTGATTTAGCCACTCGTTTTGAAGAGGGGATTGCGGCAGCGACGGCGGCAATTGATTCTGGTGCCGCTACAGATCTATTGAATCGATGGATCAAATTAACTCAAGCGATTGCAAAGTCATAGACGTTAATTTTCGCGCTTTGCGATGTTGGCCCAAAGGTAGAGAATGCATATTCGCCGACTACCTTTACTAATCTGATTCCATCGCTTTCTAGGTAATTAAGAATCAACTCAACTTCTTCATAATTTACTTGTTGCAGGAAGCCTTGGCTACTGACATTTTCGGCGATTATCTCTAAAGCCGAAAGTGCACTGGATACCGAAGTGGTTGGATTAGAGACATTTGTCGCCGCTAAACGACCAAACTTTATGGAAGCAAATTCCCAAAACTCGCCAATAGGTTTTGCCACGATTATTTCGGGAAGAGTAGCAATTGAATTTAAACGTTCGATTCTAGATGCGGCTCGCAGAAGATGGGCAAAACGATCTCGTACATCGATAGCCTCTTCGAACTTCTCTTGAAGCGATAGTTCAGCCATCTTTAGGTTGGATGATTGATGCATTTCTCTAAAATCGACTTCTAGTAAATTCTTAAATTGGGCAACAATGTTTGCATAACTTGAAACCGATTGATTGCCAATGCACGGTGCGCCACATTTATTGATTTCAAAGAGGATGCATGGAGAGGCGGTCTTTATCGACTTATCCGTTATTTTCGGTTTACATTGTCGTAGCGGCAGATATTCATGTACCGCAGCCATCGCCAATTCGATTGCAGCGCCCCCTGAGATTGGACCGATTGCTCCAGATGGATCTTTTGGTGCGCCTTTGGTGATTGTTAGACGAGGAAAATTTTCATCGGTGAGTTTGAGCCAAGCAACTCGTTCGGGATTTCGAGATCTCCGGTTGTAACGTGGTTGAGCTCCTTGGATTAAGCGAAGTTCTCGGACCTGAGCTTCTAGAGCGGTTGGAGTAACGATGCAATCAACGCTCTCAGTAATACTAATCATCTCGCGGATACGTTTTCGGGTCTCACCTGCGGTGAAGTAGGTACGGACTCTGGCGCGGAGATTCTTTGAGGTACCAACATAAAGCGGATCACCTTTGGCATCATGGAAGATGTATACGCCAGGCGAAGCTGGAATATTTGCTGCTAAGTGTTTCTTGGCAGCTTGAGCTTTGGTAATTCTGCTAGAGAACTCCTTAAGTTCTTCCAGCGTAAAAATTCCAAAGGAACCTAATCGCTCAATTAAACCGTGAAATACCGAAACTGTTGCACGCACGTCATCGAGCGCTCTATGTGTAGGCGAAGTTTCTGTTCGAAAGAATTGGGAGAGCGTTTCAAGTTTGTAATTTCGAACTTCATCTTTTGTTAAGACTTGTCTAGCAATTTTTACTGTGTCCAAAATCTGGAATTTAGGAAAGTTATAGCCGAGTCCTAAAGCAGCAGCCTTTAGAAATCCGATATCAAATGGCGCATTATGTGCGACCAATACGGTTTCATTTTCGCTACCTAAGAATTCAAGAAGTTGGGGAAAAACTTGATCAATCTTCGGAGCAGGAATCAACATTGATTCGGTGATGCCTGTTAGTACTGTAATAAATGGCGGTAGTGGTACTCCAGGGTTTACCAATGTTTGGAATTCACCTATAACTTGCCCGCCACGGACCTTCTGCGCGCCAATCTCGGTAATTGAATTTACGCCAGGTGAACCACCAGTTGTCTCGAGATCCAGAACAACAAAAGTTGTTGCTGATAAATGGCGCCCCAAATCATCAAAGCTGGCCTGCCATGATGTTCCATTCACAGCAGTAAGGGTAAATTAAAGCCATGACAACTGCACCACTACCTGCGCCTCAAGGTTGGTTATCTGATTTCGCTGCTGATGGAAGCGGCGCTAATGGCAAAATCGGAATTGTTTTAGTTCATGGATTTACAGGCTCGCCTGCCGCGATGCGTCCTTGGGCACATTTTCTAAATGAGCGCGGTTACACGGTTCGTGTTCCACGTTTACCTGGACATGGAACAAAATGGCAAGATCTAAATGAAGTTAAATGGCAAGAGTGGCCAGATCGCGTGAGCATTGATGTTGAAGAGCTTCTTGGCAAATGCGAACGTGTTTTCATATTTGCGCTATCCATGGGAGGTGCCACATCGATCCAAGTAGCGCATCGTTTCGGCGAGAAAATCGCAGGTTTAGTTTTTGTGAACCCGATGATCGCAATTAAAGGTCCCGCAATTAAATTCGGCCCAATAGTTGCGAAGCTGACACCTAAATTGAAGTCTGTCGGTGGAGATATCAAACGTCCAGGTGCAAGCGAGTGGTCCTATGACGCGCTTCCCACTCGCGGAGTTTTAGAGCTAAATAAATTACTCAAAGATTCAAGAGCAAAGTTGCCAGAAATCAAAGTGCCATTCCTGCTATTTCATTCAAAGGAAGATCACACACTTCCGGTCTATAACACTGAGATCTATATGGCAGAAATTGGTTCAGAGAAGAAGCAGAGAATTGAACTAATAAATAGCTATCACGTAGCTACAGTTGATTACGATGCCGAATTTATCTTTGAGAATTCGTTAAGTATGTTGGCTTAACGCCATCTATTTTCAATATCTGGCTCACGTCGGACCAAGATCTTCCAGATTTCATCTGGTTCAAATCCTGTTGCTAAAGCAGCTTCTATGGTCATAGAACCAAGCTCTGTGATTGCGACATCTTTCGCCATCGTTTCAGCATTTGGATAGACCTGATTTAAGCGGTTCCAGAATTCGCTAATTCGCACTAGTAAATGCCAATCCGATTGCAAGGGCTGCGATACCAACCGCGCTAAATGCCGTAAGTGCACGACGCACCTTTGGCTTTTGGATCCATTTAGATGATTTATCAACGATTGTGATCATTAGTGAATACCAACTCATAGAGATCACTGCCCAGATACAAGACAAGATTAAAATTCCCCAACCTAGGTTGAAAGAGTTCGGTACGAATTGCGGAACTAGACCAACGCTAAAGACAGCTGCCTTAACGTTTGTCAGGTTGGTAGTAATGCCGATTCTAAAAGCTGGGCCAAAACTCTTCGCCTTTTCACCAGCTTCGTATTCAAATTTACCTGCTTGATTCTTAAGTTCCAAAAGCGTTTGAATTGATAGAAGAGTCAAGTAACCGACTCCAGCCCACTTTAAAATATTGAAAGCAGTGGGGGAAGCTTGAAAGATTGCAGATAAGCCAACGCTACTCAAAACGCCCCAAATTATCAGTCCAGTGGTATTTCCAAATACTGAATAGAAAGCTGCTTGTTTACCGCTAAGGATTGATTGGCGTAAAACCATTGCCACACCTTGACCGGGCACCGCCACAATAATCAAAACTGTGAGGGCAAAGGCTGGGATAACTTGTAGAAAATCAGACATTACTTCTCAAATGCGACGCGAATTCCAAAACCGATTAGTGCAACTCCGGAAGCTCTTTCGATAATCTTCTGAACTTTAGGATTTCGAAGAGTTTCTTTAGCGAAACTTGCCCCAAAGATCATCAAGGTGAACCAAATTAAAGTTAAAAAATTGTGAATAGTCGCAAGTAATAATCCGCCAAATACTGCAGGCATTTCATGTGGGAGAAATTGCGGCAAGATCGCGATATAGAAGACTCCAGTTTTAGGGTTGGTTAAATTAATCAATAGGGCACGGTTAAACGATTTCCAAAAAGTACCCTTGCTCTCTACTTTTGCCGCAATAGATTCGCGGGATATATGTCGCGACTCCCAAAGCATTTTGATACCCAAATAGACTAAGTATATTGCACCTGCCCACTTAACAGCGGTGTAAGCAAAGTGTGAAGCCACAAGTAGCGCGCTTATTCCTAGCGCTGCGGCTAACCCCCAAATCCAAACACCTGTAAGAATTCCAGCAACAGTTGCATATGCGCTCTTTGAACCACCAACTGTTACAGAACGTAGGACTTGTGCAGTATCCAATCCTGGCAACATGGTTAATAACCCAGCCAACACTGCAAAGCTAAGAAGGTTCGAAAGCATGTCAGGAGTCTAGTATTTCCGATGTGAATAAGGGCAAAGTTTTTGAGTGGCTCGGTGTGGTAACTGCTATTGCGTATTCGTTATTAGTGGCATCAAATACTGGACTTGAATTTGTTGGATTCACTCTATTGCTCTTAAGTTCGTTCTTAATTGGTATCTGGGCATTTCTGGGCAAACACCGCGGGATTCTATTTTTACAATTCTTCTATGCGACCGCTGGAATCATCGGCATGATTCGTTGGTATAACTAAGGCTTTATTATTGTGATTCCGTCTTGTACGGTTTCATTCATGTTGCTCAACGCTTTAGGAGCATCTTCCAGAGAGATAGTTCGCTTAATGAATTTAGCTGGATCTAATCGCTTCTCAACAATCATCTGAAGCATCTTCGGGTAATCAAACGCCGCCATTCCATGCGAGCCTAAAATTTCAAGCTCCCAGCCAATAACGCGTGCCATTGCCATTGGTGTTAGACCATTTTCAGTTAATAAGAGCCCTAGTTGCAGGTGTTTACCCATGCGTCGAAGTGATTTAACTGAAGCTTCTGCGGTCAATTGGCTACCAAGTGCATCGACCGAAATATGTGCGCCACCTAGTTTCTGAATCTCTTCAACAGCAGTGGCTGCTTCTAGAACTATATCTGCGCCCGCGTTTTTTGCGTTGGCAAGTGCGACTTCATTGATATCTACAGCAATAACTCTTACGCCAAATGCTTTGGCAATCATCACTGCGGATAGCCCAACTCCACCACAACCAAAGATAGAAACTAATTGATTAGGTTGAATTCCTCCGCGGGAAGTTAATCCTCGAAATGCTGTTGCGAATCTACAGCCAAGGGCAGCGGCTACTTCAAAGGAAATTACTTCTGGCAAAGGGATGAGATTGAATTCTGCATTTTGAATTTCAACATACTCTGCGAAACTACCAAATTGAGTAAAGCCAGGTTGGGTTTGTTTTGGACAAACTTGTGCATTTCCCGATTTACACCATTCGCATGTCCCACATCCATTTACAAATGGAACCGTAACGCGATCACCAATCTTAAAATTCTTCACTTGATTGCCAAGTTGGGCAACAGTTCCCGCCAATTCATGGCCAGGCACGTGGGGAAGTTTGATATCTGAATCATGGCCAACATAACCATGCCAATCGCTTCGACAAAGCCCAGTAGCTTCCACTTTGATCAGGACAGATTTCGGTGCAGGGTATGGAACTTCAATCTCTTTAATTGATATTGGTCCATTAAATTCTTCGAAGAATACCGCACGCATTTGGAGAGTATATGGATACCTTTATCCAATGGCGAAAGTTCTTTCAGTAAACATCACTGCAGTAGTTCATGAGGGTGCGTGGACCGGCAGTGAAGGTCGTACTGGAATCGATAAGCGTCCAGCCGAAAGGCAAGTTAAATTTGAAAATGATGGCGTTGCTGGAGATGTAGTTGTCGATCGGAATCATCACGGTGGTTATGACAAAGCAGTTTATGCGTACGCACGTGAAGATTCTGATTGGTGGGAGAAGGAAATTGGTCGCCCATTAACAAATGGGGCGTTCGGCGAAAATCTAACAACTGAAGGTATTGATGTAAATCAAGCTCTAATTGGAGAACGTTGGCATATTGGTTCAGTAATACTTGAAGTTTCAGAACCTCGTATACCTTGTCGAGTCTTTGCAGGCTTCTGGGATAGACCAACATTGATCAAAGACTTCACGGCAGCTCAAAGGTCAGGTGCATACCTTCGAATCATTCAAGAGGGTGAAATCTCCGCTAACGATGCGTTAACTGTGATTTATAAACCAGAACACGGCGTAACTATCAAGGATGTATTCGCTGCTAAATCAGGAGAGCGTGGGAAGATTGCTCAGTTAAAGCAAGCTGAGCAACTTTCTGATAAGTACAAAGAGTGGCTCGCGAAACTATAAGGAGCAACATGAGCAAGAAGTTATTCGCTGAGTTCCTCGGAACATTCACTTTGATCTTCCTAGGTGCTGGAGCGATTGTCTCCGGTAAAGCAGATTTAGCGGGCGTAGCTTTCGCTCATGGTCTAGCAATCTTCGTCATGGTCTCAGCACTTGCCGGAATTTCAGGCGCGCACTTCAATCCAGCGGTTTCGGCTGCGATGCTTGTTACGAAGAAGATTTGTGGCCAAGATTTTCTTTACTTTGTTCTTGCTCAGTTAGCCGGTGCATCAGTTGCATCTTTGACGCTCAATTACATTTATGGCAATGGAAATGGCTACGGCTTACCTTCAATCGCGGAAGGCACCTCTGTTGGAGCTGGTGTACTTGCCGAGATTCTGGGTACTGCACTTCTTCTATTTGTGATCTTTGGCGTCGCAGTAGATAAGCGAAGTGTCGCTTCTTCACATCCAGGATTACCAATTGGATTAACAATTACCGCTGTAATTTTCTCAGTTGGCCCAATTACTGGCGCGGCTTTAAATCCTGCACGTTGGTTTGGACCAGCAATTGTTTCAGGTGATTGGACAAATGCTTGGGTTTACATTTTTGCCCCAATTGCTGGCGCAGTATTAGCTGCACTTACATATCAAGCATTGGCGAAACCGGAGTAAACATGGCTGATTACTCATTAGTTCCAAATATGCCTGCAGATATCAAGGCATTCATGGATGATTACTTTGACACAATGCATTTCCAGAACATGGAAACCTTCGACCGAGTTTTTCATAAAGATTGCTGTTTGTATTCCGCGCAAGGCGGAACAATTTCACTGCGTCCCTTTGCCGTATATCGTGAAGCAGTTTTAAATCGCGAATCACCTAATTCCAAAGGTGAAGCTCGCAACGACAAAGTTCTAATGTTCGATCAAATTTCACCAACACTTGCCCTTGTAAAGCCACAGCTAGAAATGTTCGGCGGTGTGATGCAAGATTATCTAAATCTTGTTTCAATCGATGGTAAATGGTGGATCCTTGCAAAGATGTGGGAAAAGGTCGGAGACGTCCAATAATTGAAAAGTAAGTTGGCACTCGGATTCCCAGTCTTCCTCGCTTCTGTAAATATGCGTGCTGGACTGGTTCTAGTCGGCCCTCTAATTCCGATTTTAAAGTCCTACTTTGATCTAAATACAACTCAGATATCGATTCTGGCTGCGATTCCACTTATCTGTTTTGCAGGGTCAAGTTTGATTATGGGTTTTGTTAGCCGTCTTGGTTCGAGCAACAAGATCATCACTTGGTCGCTGATTACATTATCGGTTGCGCTTACTGCTCGCGCCTTCACTGGTGAAATTGGGCTATTCGTATTTTCATTTTTGATGGGAATCTCAATTGCAGTAATGAACTATGAGATTCCGGCGTGGGTTAAGGAACATGCGCCAAATGATTCAGGCTTTATGACCGGAATTTACGTAACCATTATGGGAATTTTTGCAGCCATATCGATTGCCATCACGGTTCCGCTTGCGGAGTTGAATTCACTTTCATGGAGAATGTCGATGATTCCCTGGATTGTCGTAGCAATTCTTAGCGCGCTCTATTGGAAGATTCGCATGAAGGATAACGGGGAGAGCGTTGTAAAGAAGGCGCCTCACTTCTGGCAATCGAAAGCTTTTAAAAATCCAATGGCCTGGGCACTTGTCTTCTTCTTTGGTCTTGAATCAATGGCATTTTATGCAACTGCTACCTGGTTTCCGACCCTACTAACAACAAAAGGATTTACCCTTCGAGATGCTGCGATTGCGGTTTCGATTTCTGGAGTAATTGGAAGCGGTGTGAGTATTGCAGTTCCACACTATGTAGAAAAATTAGAAGATCCTCGTTGGGCAATTGTCTTAGTGTCAGCCGCAATGACTTTCGCTTTCTTTATGATTACTGTTCAGGAAGGCGCAGTTCTGCTTGTTTGGTTGACCCTTTCAAATATCGGAATATCAATAGTCTTTCCAATTGCATTGCTTCTTTACGGTGCAAAGTCAGATTCGCCAGAAGCCACTCGAAACCTATCAACAATGGTGCAATCTCTTGCATACATTCTCTCTTCAACTGGACCGCTTTTTATGGGTATGTTGCATGATCACTTCAACAGCTGGGATGTCGCAATGTATGGAATTGTTGTCTTATGCATCTTGCAACTAATTACTGGTTGGATTGTTGGCAAACCAAGCAAAATCGCTTATTAATCCATTAAGAAGTGGACGATACTGGGATCGAACCAGTGACCCCCACAATGTCAATGTGGTGCTCTACCGCTGAGCCAATCGTCCGGGTCGGGGCAATTCTATATTAATTAATCATGACGACCGTAATCGTCTTCGATACGCTCAATATCATCTTCGCCAAAGTAAGTGCCTGTTTGTACTTCTATAAACAACATTGGAACTTTTCCGCTATTGCCGATTCTATGTAGTTGATTTGCTTGCACAGTTACTGTGTCGCCGGCCTCAACTGTGATGATCTTGTCATCAATTTGAACTTCTGCTGTTCCGTAAACAACGTACCAATGTTCGCTACGGAACTTGTGACGCTGTAGCGATAATCGCTTACCTGGATCTACCCAGATGGATTTAACTTTATGTGTCGGAAGATCTTGAAGTACTTCATATCGACCCCAAGGGCGGTTTGGTCCATCTGTCATGGTTGAAGTTTATTTCTCCTAGAGAAGATATTGGAGGTGGAAACGGGATTTGAACCCGTGTAGAGGGATTTGCAGTCCCTTGCCTCGCCTCTCGGCCATTCCACCAATACTGATTTACTGACTTTTGGTACTGCTGCATAAATAATTGGAGCGGACGACGGGGTTCGAACCCGCGACCTGAACCTTGGCAAGGTTCCGCGCTACCAACTGCGCTACGTCCGCAAACTTGCGTGGCAAAATCTAGCGTAAGAGGTAAGGCAAGCGCAAAAGCGCTAAATTCACCGCCATGGAGAGCGCTTATTTCTGGATGGGCGGGCGATTAGCAACAGAGCTAATAACTATCACCAACGACCCTTCAGAAATTGATGATGGGTTTTGGGCGATCACTACAACATTCGATGGTCAATTTACCGGTGCAAAATTCGGGAAAGTTGTTGAAAGTAAATGGGATATTCCATTTAAAGCGATAAGCGGCCAATGGCATTCAACTCACGACAAAGAGAGTTACTGCAAACTAGTTGAAAATTTACGACAAGAGATTGCAAACGGAAACGTTTATCAAGTGAATGCTTGTCGCGTCTTAACTCTCGAATCAAGTGAAAGTATTGAAGGGCTAATTGCGGGATTTTTGGAAAACAATCCAGCAAAGTACGCAGGCTTTCTAAAGATTCCAGGATTAGAAATTGCATCTGCATCACCTGAAACTTTCCTGGAACGCCATGGAGATACTTTGAAATCTTCACCAATAAAGGGCACTAGAAAAGCAGGATTACAAGGTCCTTTTCCTGAGAAAGATGAATCAGAGAACATCATGATTGTGGATCTCATGCGTAATGATTTGGGTCGAATCTGCATTGAAGATTCCGTTCACGTACCAAATCTATTAACGATTCAGGAGCTTCCTGGCCTCGCACATTTAGTAAGTGACGTAGTGGGACAGCTAAAACCAAGAACAACCTGGAAAGACATTTTCGATGCAACTTTGCCACCAGGATCTGTATCTGGTGCACCTAAATCATCTGCTATCAAATTGATTAATAAGCACGAAGCTATCGAACGCGGTCCCTATTGCGGTGCCTTTGGTTGGATACATGGCGACAAGGCAGATTTAGCGGTCGCTATTCGTACCTTTTGGAGCGATGGAAAGTTTGTGAAATTTGGAACTGGTGCAGGAATCACATGGGGCAGTGACCCAGTATCAGAATGGGAAGAGACGGAACTTAAAGCTGCGCGCCTAATTTCAATTGCGACAGGAAATTTCAAATGAAGAATTTAGGCGAAGCTTGGGCGCAAGGAAGTGGGGTCTTCGAAACAATTCGCGTAGAAGATAACCAAGTATTTGCTCTGCATAGACATCATTGCCGCGCTAAAGAGGCTGCTGAAAAGCTAGGTTTCGAGATTCCTTCAGAAGAGTATGTCGCAACTGAAAGTTATCAAGTTATCCGTTCCAATGATTATGGGCTAGGGCGACTGCGTTGGCACTTTGATCGTGAAGGCGAATTTACGATTTCATATGTTCCATTTGAAGATCCAGCTAACCCTGCAAAGTTAACTATCGTCGATGAGCGATCTGATAACTACGAGGTTCGAAATAAAGAGTATCCATATAAAAATTTGGAGTTACTTGAAAAAATCAAAGCAGACGGTTTTGATGATGGGATCGTATTAACTAAAGACGGTCAGTTAACTGAGACCGCGGTTGCCTCATTACTTTTGAAAATCAATGGGCAATGGGTGACGCCACCGTTATCTAGCGGAATCCTCAACGGAGTCGTTAGGGCCTTAGTTTTAGAAGCCGGGCTTGCATCAGTTCGGAGAATTGATGAATCTGAAATTTCAAATATTGAAGCAGGGTTACTTTTAACATCTCTTCGAAATGCTCAGACAATCGGAGAGATTGCAGGTCGAGAATTAAAGATTGATAACGAAAAGTGCGCCGAGATACATAAATTAATGAATGAATTCAAAGGGCGTTAGGTAGACTTCCACACATGTCCGATATTTCAATCAAGGTAGATGGCCAAGCGCGATCCGTCGCCGCCGATCAAAAACCTACCCATATCTTCGCCGATCAGAAGGAAATCGTGGTCTGCAAAGTAAATGGTGAATTGAAAGATCTCTGGACCGATCTAAAAGACGGTGATGTTGTAGAAGGCATCAGCATCTCTTCACCTGATGGACTTAACGTGCTTCGCCACTCAACTGCGCACGTAATGGCGCAAGCAGTTCAACAAGTTTTTGCTCAGACCCGTCTTGGAATTGGTCCACCTATTAAAGACGGCTTCTATTATGACTTTGATCCGGAGCGCCCATTTAATCCAGAGGATTTAGAGAAGTTGGAAAGCGCGATGCGCAAGATCATCAAGGATGGTCAGCGTTTCCGTCGTCGCGTAACTACAGAAGCAGATGCGCTTAAAGAACTTGCACACGAACCATATAAGTGCGAACTTATTGGAATTAAGGGCGACCAGGGCGACGAATCATCTGTCGAAGTTGGCGGAACAGAATTAACAATTTACGACAACTTAGGTCGCGATGGACAACCTGTTTGGTCGGATCTATGTCGTGGTCCACATCTACCTTCAACAAAACATATACCGGCATTTAAGTTGATGCGCACCGCTGCTGCATATTGGCGCGGTTCTGAAAAGAATCCGATGTTGCAACGTATTTACGGAACCGCTTGGCCATCACCTGAAGAACTACAGGCATATCTAGATTTACTTGCTGAGGCAGAGAAACGCGATCACCGTCGTTTAGGTAACGAACTCGACCTATTCTCGTTCCCAGATGAAATTGGTTCTGGCCTTGCAGTTTTCCATCCAAAAGGTGGCATCGTTCGTATGGCGATGGAAGATTATTCACGTAAGCGTCACATTGAAGAGGGGTACCAATTTGTGTATTCACCTCATCTAACCAAATCAACACTTTTCGAAGTTTCCGGACACTTGGATTGGTACTCAGAAGGTATGTATCCACCAATGGTTATGGATGAAGAACTTCATGCGGATGGCACAATTAAAAAACCAGGGCAGAAGTACTACATGAAGCCGATGAACTGCCCAATGCATATTCTTATTTACAAATCGCGTGGCCGTTCTTATCGCGAACTGCCGCTCCGTGCTTTCGAATTCGGAACTGTTTATCGATACGAAAAATCTGGTGTGGTACACGGCTTAACCCGCGCGCGTGGTTTTACGCAAGATGATGCACACATTTTCTGTACCAAAGAGCAGATGCCCGCAGAACTTGATTCACTCTTAACATTCGTTCTCAACTTACTTCGTGATTATGGTCTACAAGATTTTTATCTAGAACTTTCAACTAAGAATCCTGAAAAGTATGTCGGCGATGACGCTGATTGGGATGCGGCAACAGATATTTTGCGCAAAGCAGCGGAAGCACAGAATCTCGAACTTGTTATGGATCCAGGCGGAGCAGCTTTCTATGGGCCAAAAATTTCAGTACAAGCGAAAGATGCAATCGGACGTACTTGGCAGATGTCTACTATCCAAGTTGATTTCCAATTGCCACAGCGATTCGAGATGGAATATCAATCAAGCGATGGATCGCGTCAGCGTCCGGTAATGATTCACCGAGCATTATTTGGTTCTATCGAACGATTCTTCGGAGTACTTACCGAACATTACGCTGGCGCATTCCCACCATGGCTTGCTCCAGTGCAAGTCATGGCCATTCCAGTAGCAGATGCATTTGCTCCTTATCTACAAGAGATCGTGGCAAAAATGCGCGCCGAAGGAATCCGTGCAGAGATTGATCTATCTGATGATCGTATGCAGAAGAAAGTTCGTAATGCGCAGATGGAAAAGATTCCATTCATGATCATTGCCGGCGAAGAAGATCAAGCAAACAACGCGGTTTCATTCCGCTTCCGTGATGGTGCGCAGAAGAATGGAATTCCTGTTGCAGATGCGATCTCTGAAATCATGCAATCCATTAAGGATCGCACCCAGGTTTAAATGGAATACCTAGAAGGTGGAGCAGGGATGCCAGATGCCTGGCAACGTCTTTGGGCACCGCATCGACTTGGTTATATAAAAGGCGAAAATCGTCCCTTAGATAGCAACGATGTTCCATGTCCTTTCTGTGCAATCCCAAATAAAGATGATCGCGACGGTTTAATCGTTCATCGCGGCAAGGAGGCTTATGTGGTTATGAATTTATACCCGTATAACCCAGGTCATTTGCTTGTTTGTGCGTTTAGGCATGTTGCAGATTTAACTGAATTAACTGAATCAGAACGAAATGAAATTTCAGCGCTCACTTCACATGCGATGGTGACGCTTCGGAAAGTTTCTAGCCCAGCTGGATTTAATTTAGGAATGAATCAAGGCGCAATCAGCGGAGCTGGAGTTGCGGCACATATTCATCAACATATAGTTCCACGGTGGTCAGGGGATGCAAACTTCATGCCAATCATCGGCCAGACCAAAGTTTTACCGCAATTACTTACCGATACTCGTGAAGCTTTAGCTAACGCTTGGTAGCTTACTTAAATAGCTATTTACGATATCTACGCCTAGATTAAATTCAGGATCGTTAAGTAATACCGGAATAGCAGGGAAGAAGATTCCTGATGCAAAACCATCTTCACCAGCCGCTTCTTTTTGAGATAAATATTCGTCGCGAAATTCGGCAACTAATTCCAAATGTTCTGGATCTGCATCTGTGATCTCATTAGTGCGATAGTTATTGATTTTCAGAGTATCCAAATCAATAAGCGCACAGGGTGTTCCATCATCGTCGTGTAAAACTAGAACGGGTGTTGCAACATCATCTAAAAGTCTTTTGGCCAAAACGACAGCATCATCAAAATCTTGTAAACCTTCATTGAAACCAGTGATTACCAGAATGCGTGGCATTAATAGTTCATCAAATTGATGCCAAATATCTACCGTATTTTGGTCTACGCCAGAACTGGCATTTATCGCAAAAATCGCAGCTGAAATTTCGGCATCAACCTCTTCGGAAACTGGTGCGCCAAGTGCCTTAGATAACGCTGCGGTTGCAGCGCTGGGATGGCCATAAAGTCGCCAAATGTTTCCAGTTTCCATGGGCTAAAGCCTACGATGTACCAATGATTAGTTCGCGCATGAAACCAGCGGTGGTTAAAGTAATTACACCGTTCTGTCGAGGACTACTAAAAATTGGTGTGACACCCGACATGATGACAATCTTCGGAACATCAATTGTTGTTCTTGGTTCTTGGTTTCTTCTGGCTCAAGGGAAGCTTCTCGCTTCTTTAATCATTATTGGATTAGCGCTACTTACGGATTTATTGGACGGCACCATGGCGCGCATCTCTGAAAGAGGCGCTAGCAAATGGGGCAACTTCTTAGATTCAACTTTGGATCGAATTTCAGATGGCGCTGTTCTGTTAGCTCTTGCATATTACTTAGAGTCAATCAACGATCGATTATTTGTACCTGCTATGGCAACTTTAATGATTGGTGCCCTTGTTCCATATACACGAGCAAAAGCAGAGAGCCTAGGCATCGAATGTAAAGGCGGATTTGCTGAACGCACAGAACGATTAGTAATGCTTGGTATTGCAGGTGCGCTTCATCTTGCCGGAATTACTTGGGCACTTGATGCTGGTGTTTGGACTCTTTTAGTTCTATCTGCTGTCACGGTTTATCAGCGCATGGCAATAGTTTGGAGAGCAACTAGGTGAGCGCCTACGCCTATCTAATCGGATGGCGAATAGTTAGGTTTTTGCCTGAAGCAATCGCTTACAAACTCTTCTATGCAATAGGTGATTACGTATATCGTAAAGATGGCAAGAGTATCAAGCGGTTACGAAGTAATATGCAGCGAGTCTCTGGTAACACAGGAATGGAATTGGAAGCGCTAACTAAAGATGCGATGCGCTCGTATATGCGCTATTGGTGCGACACTTTTCGTATGCCTGATTGGTCGGCTTCAAAAATAGATCAAGATGTTGAGCTTATAAATTCCGAAGTTTTAACTAAACCACTCGATGAAGGTAAAGGCGTGGTTGTTGCTCTTCCTCATTCTGGAAATTGGGATCATGCCGCAGCTTTCTTCTTAGGTAGAGGTTATAAGGCAGTTACCGTTGCAGAACGCTTGAAACCAGAGAAGGTATTTCAAGCATTTCTTAATTATCGCCAAGATTTAGGTTTAGAAGTACTTTCAACTGATATGCGAACCATTCCAACTTTGGTAAATCGCGCACAGAAAGGATTTATCGTTGCTCTGGTTGCGGACCGTGATTTAAGTTCAAACGGGGTTGAAGTTGATTTTCTAGGTGCAATTGCCAAGATGCCGGCAGGGCCGATGGCGATTGCGAAAAGAGCGGAAGTTGATTTAATCGGAGCTTTCATTATTTACACGCCAACTTCGATCAAAATTTACTTTGAAAAACTTGATTATTCTGTTCAAGCGGAAGCTGATTTCTTCGCTAAGCATTTGAAAGAACATCCAGTCGATTGGCATATGTTGCAGAGGATCTGGATAAATGATTGATCGTCCGCTAAACATCGGAATTGTCTGCCCATACGGCTGGGATGCACCTGGTGGTGTTCAAGCGCATATTGCAGATTTAAGACAGTACTTAGTAAATAAAGGTCATTCAGTATCGGTATTGGCTCCTACTGCAGATGAGGATGCGCTGCCAGATTGGGTAGTAAGTGCTGGAAAGCCGCTTTCAATTCCCTATAACGGCGCTGTTGCTCGAGTGCTATTTGGACCCGTGGCATTCGCAAAAGTTAAACAGTGGATAAGTGATAACGAATTCGACTTGCTGCATCTTCATGAGCCCGCCATTCCAAGCATTTCACTTCTAGCATGTTGGGCTGCCGAAGGTCCCATGGTCGGAACATTTCATGCATCAGCTAAGAAACAGAAAGCAAGTTTCGCGATCGTCCCAATTCTCGAACCAGTAATTGAGAAATTATCTGCGCGAATTGCAGTGAGCGAAGCTGCCCGGGAGACATTGATTGCACATCTAGAGACAGATGCAGTTGTTATTCCGAATGGTATTTATGCTGCAAAGATGGCGGGGAAATTGCGCCCCGAATGGAGCGGAGAAACACTTGGATTCATGGGGCGTTTTAATGAGCCTCGAAAAGGTTTAAAAGTTCTAATAGATGCTCTGCCAATCATTTCTCGCTTCTTGCCGAATATTAAAGTTTTGGTCGCAGGTCCTGGGGAACCCGAAGAATTTTTGAAGGAGATTGATCCGCAATTGCGTACTCGAATTCAATTCCTAGGCAAGTTAAGTGAAGAAGAGAAAGCTGATTTCATGTCTTCCGTTGGAGCCTATGTCGGACCAAATACCGGCGGTGAATCATTTGGAATTATTCTGGCCGAAGCGCTTGCCGGAGGAGCAGCAGTAGTCGCATCCGACATCCCAGCATTCGCGGCTGTTTTGCAAGATGGCAAATATGGAAAACTATTTAAATCTGAAGATTCAACAGATCTTGCGAAAGTAGTGATCGAACTATTTCGTAATAGGGAATCTCGAGACGCATTGGCGCAAGCAGGTCAAAAATATGCGCAGAAGTTTGATTGGGATGTTGTCGCTAACGACATCTTTGAAGTCTACGAGATGGCAGTTGTAGGTAACGGTAAAGTTGGACTGGTTGCAGATAATCGACCTTGGAACAGGATGTGGAACCGCTAATGTCGAAAGCCCCGCTCTACATAGCGCTATTACTTCTATTTCTCTGGTATCTCTCCTTTACCGCAACTCGTCTTGACCGCCTACACCATCGTGTCGAAACTAGTTGGGCAGCGTTAGATAGCCTCTTGCAACGTCGCGCAGCAATCGCTCTTGAAATTGCGCACTCTTCTTTCGCAGATCCTGGCTTGGCGTTAATTCTCAATCAAGCGGCGCATACGGCAAGAGAAGCAGATATCAGTGAACGTTCTGAATCAGAGAGTGGGCTGACTGGTTCCCTAGGGTTACTTCTAATGAACGTTCATGAGAATACAGATGATGCCCTTTTAAAGGAGTTAAGCGAGATCACTGACAGGATTAGAGTTGCCGTTAAGTTACACGTTGAAGCGGTAAATCGAACTCAACTTGTCAGAAGGAAATTAATTGTTAAAACTTTTCGTTTAGCTGGTCGTGCACCGCTTCCTACTATCCACAAATTTGAAGAAGATGCGATTTAAAGCGCTGGCGCTAGTTGCGCTTATAGCCTTAACCGCTTGTGGGGGAGGGAAAACTTCTGCTTTGAGCGGTAAAGAGACGCCAGATGGCCCCATAGTAGTTGTGAAAATTGATGATACAAACGAAGCGCATCCGCAAGTTGGTGTTGATAAGGCAGATCTAGTTTATATAGAACAAGTTGAAGGTGGGTTGGTTCGCCTGGCTGCTATCTTCTCAACGGAAATTCCACCCGCTATTGGTCCGGTACGTAGTGCACGAATTTCAGATATTGATCTATTGTCTCAATTTGGGAAAGTTGCTTTCTTTTACTCTGGTGCGCAAAGAAAACTGTTACCAGTAATCCGTTCTGCAAACCTTCATGATCTTGGGGCAGAACATGAAAGTCCCATTCTTTACACACGCGACAAAAGTCGAACTGCGCCTTATGACATGGTTTTATCTGGATCGGAGATAAAAAAGCGCATCGCAGATTTAGATGTTTCAAAGGCAAGTAATATAGGTTGGAAATTTGGTGACCTGGTCAATAAAGGTGAGAAAGTATTATCGGTAAAGGTTCGATGGCCTGCCGCAAATTACATAGCTAAATGGAATAGCAAGAGTTGGGATCTATTCCATAATGATAATGCTGATCTAACTAGTGACGGTATGCAGATTTCTCCATCGACATTCATTATTCAAAAAGTTCTGATCACTAACTCGATTTATAGAGATAAGTTGGGCGGAATCACACCGCTTTCGGTAACAGTCGGAGAAGGTACAGGCTGGGTTTTACGCAATGGAGTTGCAATAAAGGCAATCTGGAATCGCCCTGATGCATCATCTGGAACAACTTGGAGTGATTTAGAAGGTAAGGAAATCAAATTTGCAGCTGGCCAAGTTTGGATTGCGCTTACGGACCAAGAGCCTGAATTTACGGCTGCGCCAACTAAGAAGTAGAATTCCTGACATGACTGAATACACAGGTACAGCGCGCGTAAAGCGCGGAATGGCAGAGATGCTCAAGGGCGGCGTAATCATGGACGTCGTTGATTCAGAGCAGGCGAAGATTGCAGAAGATGCAGGCGCAGTTGCTGTTATGGCGCTTGAACGAGTACCTGCTGATATTCGCGCACAAGGTGGAGTTGCTCGCATGTCAGACCCTGACATGATCGAAAAGATTAAAGCTGCAGTTTCAATTCCAGTAATGGCAAAGGCTCGTATCGGACATTTTGCTGAAGCGCAGATTCTTGAATCACTCGGTGTTGATTACATCGACGAATCAGAAGTTTTAACACCTGCAGATTATTCAAACCATATTGATAAGTGGGGCTTTAAAGTTCCTTTCGTATGCGGTGCAACAAATCTTGGTGAAGCGCTTCGTCGTATCAACGAAGGTGCAGCGATGATTCGCTCTAAGGGCGAGGCTGGTACCGGCGACGTC
>JACCDW010610892.1_pt1 | contig 26108 bp, 15 predicted proteins | sample 7449781 | NCBI WGS metagenome assembly JACCDW01 (sample SAMN15323449, study PRJNA562643) | freshwater metagenome | isolation source: river surface water | place: USA:Blue River Watershed | collected 2017-08-18
AGTTACATTACCTTCAATGGTTATAGGAGTAGAGTTAGGGCCGTTGGTGTAGAACCTATAAATAACGAAGTAGCTGCCAGCTGGACAGATATCTCCCAGATTCATAACCCTACCGTTCCAATAAGAACGGGGATCGCTAATTTTAGATTTTTCGGTTTGGTATATCAGAGCACCCCAGCGATTGTAAATGTACACATCGTGTAAAAGCGACTCGTTTCTATATCCAATTCGATGTAAATCGTTGATTCCATCGTCGTCAGGTGTAAAGACATTGTAAATCCAAAAGGCCAACTTATAAATATTGATCCATTGACAAACGGTGTCACGACAATTAAGAGAGTCCCAGACTTGAAGACAAACCTGTATTTTACGATCTTGTTGGTTATTGTATTGATGTGCAGTATTGTAATTAATTGAATCCGAAATACCGTCCCCAAAACTCCAAATAAAACCGGTATTACCTGTACTTTTTTGGACAAAAGAGAAGTTGGGATTGTCAGTTGAATCCAACTCAAATGCCCCAAATAAAGTTGATTTAGATAATTGGATGAAAATGGTTGAATCGCATCCGCTAAATGAAGTTAACGTATCAAAAATGGCAGCAGGTGCGTTGTAAGGTTGATTTTTATACCAAAAAACCTCGTTAGGACACAAGGTTAATGAAATTGCTGTATCGAACTTGGGATAAAATTGGATGTTTCGTTGAACAATGGAATCGCATCCCCAAAGAGCTTTAAAGGAATCCACATGCACAGAATTATTGGAGTAGCGTCTTCCTGAGAATTTAGCAGTATCGCCAAAGCAGTACCAATAAGTTAAAACGTAATTGGTGTCTTTTCCAAAATCAGCCCGATAAACTAAAATGGAATCACAACCATTGATTTGTTTAAAAGTATCTGTAAACCAACCCGTTGAAGTAATGGTTCGATGGGGATTAAATTGGTTAGGAATAAAGAAGGTATCGTTGGAGCAGCCCACAAAATACTGGGTGTCTCTTTTGATGGGATGGAAGGTTAATTTGTAATTTATTAAGGAATCACATCCTTGAATATTGGATAATAGACGAGAGAAGGAAGTATCGGAGGTAAAAAATGCGCCACGAGTAGAATCCGAACCGCCTCCAGAACCACCAGAGCCTCCAGAACCACTTCCTGATCCAGCGCCAGAATTTAAAAAGAACGTATCGCCTTGGCAAAATGTTAAATCGACCCACGTCGTGTCTTTCAATCGGGGGATGAACAACCGTTTTTGGTACGGACCGTTGCAATCGTATTGAAAGGAAACAGTAAGTTCCACCGTGTCAGTTAAACTGGGATTCTGGAAGGTATCCATTTGTCCCACTTTGAGATTAATCAAACGTAGAACAGAATCGCGATTGTTGTATCGAACACTCCATTGAAAAGTAACTTGCGAATTGGAATCCAATAAGTTGCCATACCCAGACTGCCAAGGACCCACGCCAAATTCAGGGCCATCCGAGGTATCAAAAAGTGAAGCAGCAGCTGCGTAATCGCCTTGACAACCATTGACTAAAAAAGTATCGATTTTGAAAAGAGACAAATTGCAATTAAAGGGACTTTTAAAGGAAGCGAGAAAACTATCTCCAGTAACAAAAAAGGTCCCTGAATTACGATCCAAACGAACGTCGATCGTGGCTCTTGGGGTTGAAGGAATAAACTGAAAGGTAGTGTCATACAGGAATTTAGAACCGGTAAACTGATACACCAACACCTGTGCGGAGTCGCCGCCTAAAAAAATGCGATTGCAGTCGTCGGCTGCAATACCTGATTGACCGATATGACCACGCACGCCGTTGTGATAAGGCACCGAATCAATGGCTAGAATTTTACCATCACTGATATCCAGAGCAATAAATACTTTGCCATCGTAAACAAATGCGAATTTCGAATTAACCGCCAAGCAGTTGTTGTGGTTGGAGAAACGGTTGTAAAAATTGGGATAATTTTCAAGTTCTTTTAGTAATAACCAATCTTCTAAATGGGTTTCGTAAATAAAATGAACTAAATTAGATGGACTTTTAACAAATTTAATTACACGTTTTTCAAATTTGGAGAAATATGATCCCTTACTAGAATCCCAATATTTAGATAATATGTCGTAATTGATTACAGAATATAAATGTTGATTATAATGTATTTCGGATTTCACAATATCTTGAGCATAATTAACTGAATCCAAGGTATTTCTTTTAAATGCGTCAGGAAAACTATAATTGTTAGGTTCTATTTTCCAGATATTCTGGGATTTATAAATCCCGCCACCACCAGATGCAATAATTGAACTGCAATTTAAGTTTAGGTCCCAAATCTCAAATAGAACTTGATTTGAAGTAGCAACAATTGAATCAAATGTACCATCTCGATCTAATTGTATGACTTTTGTGCTGTTCATTTCATTCCAACCATCACTAATAAAAACAATTCCGTTGTTTTTATTTAAGAGTAAGTTTGCTGTAACCGGGGCCATGTAATACGAAGAATACCAATTTATTGCGGGGAGTTGCCCCGAGAAAATCCAAAGCAATTGACCTTTTGAGTTGTATTTTGCAATTTGGGGATACAGCAAACAAGCACTAAGGACGTATGCATTTTGATCGTTATCGTAATCAATCATGGTAACCATATTGGAAAAATCTCCCCAGCGAGTATAAATGGTTTTTGCCTCTTTTAAGGTATCGATCAATCGCACATACGGGTCGATTATTGTTGTGTTTTCTATTTTAGATATTTTTTTGTCACCAGAAAATATGGAATATCCCCAAGTGGATTGAGATTCATTGGTTGCGTATTTGATGGATAAATTCGATAAGTGTGAATTGGTGTTGGATATTGATTCTATTTCTGATACTGAATCAATTCTGGTTCTATAACCTAACCTTGAATCCGACTCTGAACCCAACCTTGAATCCGATTCTGAACCTAACCTTGAATCCGACTCTGAACCCAACCCTGACTTGGACTCTAGGTCGATACTTGAACCTGAATTTGGTCCTGTAGTTGAAACGGAAATTCCGTACTCTTCAATAAATAGCCAATTGTTTTGAATCAGTAATTTATTGTTTTTAAGGGATGTTTTTAAGGTTTTTTTTGATCCGAGCTCAGTAAATTGAAACTGAATATCTTGAACATTTGCGCCTTTGTGCAGAACAAAACTGTATTTGATTAGTCCCGTTTTCGGATTGCCATTTCCAACTTGATAAACTACATCAATATTCGGGTAGATGTTTTTAAAAGTTATTTTCTTATATCCATAACTATTCCAATGTTTTGGTCCATACGTCCAATAGTGATTGGAAGATTGTTCTACAACCATTTTGGATTTCGGATTGGTACCAATAAGTTGAAATTGAATTTGTTCAGCAACGAGTTTTGGACGATGTTCTTCTTCTTCTTCTTTTTCTTTTTCTTGGGTGTCAGAATTTTTATTGCAGTTAGAATCTTTAGGAATTCTTGCACTGAGAAAATCCATTTCATTTGCACGATTTGTTTCATCCTTGAATTTACCACGATTGAAATGAATCGACTTGTTTTTTATTAATTCACTTTGTTGATTAAAACTCTCCGACTCGAATTCTGATTTAAACTCTTTCTTGGGTTCATGTTCGATCTCGATTTCATCTTCAGATTTTAGTAAAGTGGTTTCCCAAACAAATCCGCTGCCATTTTTTTGAAGATATACATTGGTTTCACCGGTCCATAAAACAGCAGCAGGTGAACTCAAGGGTCTATTTGGGTTGTATTTCTGATCAAATTGACCCTTGTTTTCAATAAAATACAGATTGTCAAACGGATTGGAATTGCTAAACGTATTTTGAGCCAACAAATTGCCTGTCCATACCAACAAAATCCATATTGCAATTTTAAATTTCAAACCTTGTTCAATTTAGTATTTTTAAGTAAAAATGTGACACACTTATTGGTCAGCCTCTCGCAATTTTATTACTGAAAATTTTTTAACCCGATGCTCGGTTCTTCGAGCATATTGCCTTTCAAAATGGAGAAACTAAAAACCAATAACAAAAAACCAACAACCAATAACCATGATACTTCATCTATCCGAAATAGATTCGTACAAATGTAATTACTAGAATTTTGAAAAAATATAGTGACATGTCACTATATGAATCTCAAATTAAGTTATCGATACTAGAGATAATTTCAACTAAATTTTCCCCGATTATTGATTTTCAGAATGGACGTATTCATTGTATTTGAACTTTTTAATTTTATATTTGTTTAAACAATTATATGGAACGCAAGAAATTTTTGAAATCCGCAATCATTGCTTCAGGAGCCATTGCAACCGGGCTTACAGCGAAAGCTATTGTTGAAAATAACAACGATGAGTTGTCGCCCATTCAATCGATAAAAGATCCTAATTTGGGATTTAATCATATTCCCCATTCAAATTCAACCATAAAAATGAATACTGTATTACACAAATCCGATTCAAGAGGACATGCCGATCACGGTTGGTTGGTTTCCAAGCACACATTTAGTTTTGCAAACTATTACAATCCAGAACGAATGCATTTTGGTGTGTTGCGTGTATTAAACGATGATTATGTGGCACCTGGAATGGGTTTTGGTACGCATCCCCACGATAATATGGAAATTATTTCCATTCCTTTAGATGGTGATTTAGAACATAAAGACAGCATGGGAAACGTGGCTGTAATTAAAAAAGGGGATATCCAGGTGATGAGTGCTGGAACTGGTATAACCCATTCAGAATACAATAAAAATAAGGATAAAGCTGTTAAGTTTTTGCAAATTTGGGTATTCCCAAATAAGAGGAATGTTACTCCTCGTTATGATCAAATTGCATTGAATCTCGCTGACCGTGAAAATAGGTTCCAACAAATTTTATCACCAAACTCAGATGATGAGGGCGTATGGATTCACCAAAATGCATGGTTTCATCTAGGAAAATTTCAACCGGGCAAAACTGCTAATTACCAAATTAAATCACCTGATAATGGACTGTATGTTTTTATGTTAAAAGGAAAAGCTAAAATTAATGGAATTGAAGTATCAGCACGCGATGGTTTGGGTATATGGAATACTCAAGATTCCATTCAATTTGAAGCGACAGATGATAATGAAATTCTATTGATGGACGTACCCATGAATTTAAGTTGATGTGCTACTGAGCATCAATTTCCATTTCATTTAATTTCAAAATATTCTGTTCAATTACAGTGACAGTAATATCTATAAAATTATCGGTGTGAGTGTTTGGGTTCGTAAATTATTCTAAAAAATGAACTCAAACGTTCACTCTCCCTTACCAACGGAATTCCTGTTACAATTCCAATAAGCAAATTATCAGTAACACTAAGTCTCAATTGGGGTCGAATGGTGATATCTATATCTCCGGAGGAAAACGATTGATTAAACTCACAACCAATAAAATTTCGTGTACCCGGAATTAGATAGTGAAAACTTAAATTATTCTGCTGAACAATACTTAATTTCTCAGCCTGATTTCTCACAGAAAAAATATCAACTCCTCCATAATAAAGAGTGTGGAAATTGATACCAAATCGTTTTGCTACAACCACAAAGGGTTTATAAGCATTGCCATGAAACCAGTTGGTTTGTCTGACTTCTGAAAAGTTATTGAATTCAAATTCATGCATGTAACCAATAGCAGCACTAGTTTTATTCTTTTCAGAAACATAAAACGTATATTGTAGAGCAGATTTAAAACTATTTACTTTGGATTTATTCCAATCAAATAATCCCTTGTTTTTAGAATTATATAAAGTTATAGGCAATTCAAATTCCACTCCCAATCGATCTATGGGTGCAAATTCGTATTCAACCAAATAACTATTGTTGTCCGATTCTATATGATCGTTAATACCCATTCCAAAATTCCATTCTCGTTCTCCTTTTCGCGCTCCGAGATCCCGAATTAAATCAATAAATAAAGGCTCTGCATGCAAAACTTTGTCTGTGGAATAAGAGTTTTGTACCTCTTCAATAAATAATGAATCAGTTTCACGATTAGTTAAAGTATCGCAGAAGTACATGATTTTAGGTTTGTTGGTGTCCAATGTATATCGTTTTAGAATGTCGTTATGAATCCAAAAACGTATTGATTTAACATTTGAATTTTCGAAGTTGGTTTCAAATGATTTCGGATTACGATTATAATTGAAATAATAAATTTGTTCAACTAAAGGATTGAAACATTCGAAATATGGAATGCACGTAATCTTTACTTTACTTTTATTGATTTCGAGAAATTCGCCGCTAGCGTTTCTGACAAATAAAAAACAAATCATTACAATTAGTTGAACATAGTTGCGCTTCACAAATCCCATAATACAAATATATCGCACTGGGAATGTTGAAATACAACCACACTACTGAATTGACGCAAATGTGATTTATGTTACAATGCCAGAAAAAACGCCATTGTATTTTTGTAATCAATTCGGTTCAATTCAATCCTCAGCGATGAGATACTAACTATGAATACCTATTTTTTCTGAAAATCTTGATCTTGAGAAGTGTTCATAACAATAATGGATTATAGATATTTAATATGCGAAGTTGAATGGTTGTCCCAATGAATTTTACAAATATTATGGAAATTAAAAACAACAAGAGTAGGAAATGTTCAATTTATAAAGCGCGGTTTTTGGGGATGTTTTTAATGCTTTCCGTAAATCTGATTCATGCACAACATCAAGAATTGCTTGAAAAACCCAATCTTTGGAGAGGAAAATCCAAGCGTTACTATGATACTTCTGCCATTAGCAGGGCTTTTCAAGACGGTGTGTTACAAGGACATTTTCGATATTTTTTCATGAATACCGATAATCAAGGCGCACATTCTGATTATTACGCACATGCCGCCGGTGGTGGTATCCGTTACGAATCCGCTCCTTATCGTGGACTGCAAGTGGCAGTTAGTGGATTCTTTATTTTTAACATGCATTCTTCCGATTTGGGATTGGTAGACAGCTTATCCAACCAAAAAAATCGTTACGAAATCCAACTCTTCGATATCGCTAATCCTTACAATTTTAAAGATATTGATCGACTTGAAGAATTGTACGTTAAATATAATTTCTCTAAGTCTAGCATCACCGCTGGCCGGCAACTCATTAATACTCCATTTATCAATTTGCAGGATGGACGAATGCGACCTACGGGTGTTGAGGGATTTTGGGCTGATATTGCCGAATGGAAAAATACCCGAATAGAAGGTGGGTATCTTTATGGTATTACTCCCAGGGGTACTGTGGAATGGTTTGATATTGGAGAGTCTATTGGATTGTACGGTGTAGGTGTAGACCATGCTGGTACTCGTTCAAAATATGCTGGAAATCTAAATAGTAATTGGGTTACAATTGTTGGTATTCATCAAAAAGTGCATCCGCAAATTCAATTAAATGCTTGGAACACCACGATCGACGATGTTTTGAGTACCAGTATGTTGCAGGTCGACTTCATCATCCCCCGAGATAAAAAGAATAAAATTTATTTAAAATCACAAGTAATTCGACAGTTGCCCATTGGAAACGGTGGAAATGAAATTTCGCAATTTAAATACATTCAAGAAGGTGAGAAAGCCACTACCTTCAGCTTCAGGTTGGGTCAAACACAAAATACTTGGGATGTAAACATTAACTATACGCGTATTACTTCCGAGGGACGTTATTTAATGCCTCGAGAATGGGGTAGGGATCCATTTTACACATTTTTACCCCGAGAACGCAATGAAGGACTTGGGAATTTGCATGCAGGAACCTTGAAAATTACTAAAAGTTTCCCTAAAATTGAGTCCAAGATTAATCTGTCTGGCGGATATTTTAAATTGCCATCGGTATACGATTATCGTTTAAATAAATATGGATTGCCATCGTATGCTCAGGTGAATCTGGATTTACGTCATGAGTTTGGGGGAATTTGGAAAGGGATGGAATTGCAGGTTTTAGTAGCATATAAACACGAACTGGCCGATGAAGTTTTAACTCCTAAACACATATTTAATAAAGTTAATATGATGTTGTACAATGTGGTATTTAACTACCATTTTTAATCAAACCATTGCCGCTGGATTTATTTAATTCCATTTGTAATTATTTTCTTACCACTGCCAGCGAAGTCCAAAAAAGATTCTTCGACCTTGATTGGCTGTATAAACATAGGATGGATCAAAGGTCAAGCCGTAGGGATTTTCAGTCGTTCGTTGTGCTACTCCATTAACAAAAATTACTTTTTTATCGAAAGGATCGTGGCTTCTTGCAATTAAAAATGGAACAGTTTTAGCCGGTGTCCAATCGAATACATTCTTGATACCACCATAAAATTCCAATTTTTTATTCCAACGATAACCACCGTTTAAATTCAAAATAGCATACCACGGCGATTGGTCTGGACGAGGATCGAATTCTCCAAGCAATGGTAATCGCATAGAACTCACAGCATTGCCGGTGAAATCGATATTCCAACGTTGTGTGCGTGATTTGTAGGAAATCGTTAAACTAGAATTCCATTTTTCTGTGAAATATGGAGTTTGATAATAAATTTCAACTCGTCCGTTGGATAAGGTATCCCCCGAAAAAGGAGCTCGAACATCCATAAATGTGACTCCCCAACGCATCGAAATCCGCTTAGGTAGTTGAACGTTCAAATTGATGTTGATTCCTCGATTGTAGGAGTTTTGGCGTGTATTTACAAAACGAATTTCGTTGGGGTCGCTGTCGTAATCAGGATAAATGCGATTTTGAAACACAGCACCAAAAACATTGGTTTCCAAATCAAAAAGAATTGTTCCAATGGTCCTGGTTTGGTTCAAACTACCGCTGAAATTATAAGAGGTTTCGGGATTCAAAAATACCGGGATTACCATTCGTCGTGAACCTGTTAATGCGGCATGTTCCTCAGTGAAGAGGTTGACAATTCGATATCCGCGACCGAAATTGAGACGTGCAACGGTGGTTTTTTGTGGAACAAATTTAAGCGCCAAGGTATAACCGGGAATGAATCGATGAATGGGGTGATAATCCATTCTCAATCCAATATTGGCAGTCCACTTAGAACTAAGATTCAAGTTATTTTGATTGAATAAACCAGGAATCCAAATGTTATTGGGCTTCGCTAACGCTTCGTATTGAGCCTGCTGAGAATCCAAAGGCATGTTGTCGTTGTAATAATTGTTGCGCACTGTAGCGCCTCCAACCAAATCCCACCATTTTAATGGCTTGTTTTGATACACCCATTGACTAAAAAAGGTATTTTGAACGGCTTTATAATGTGTGGTTCCGTAATAACTATTTTGATGATGAATGTTGTAAGAAATCATCCATCGAATGGGTATAGTACCAGGTAAATCGTAGTTTCCCATGAACTCCAAACGCCGAGTACCGATGCGTTCGCCGTAACGGGTTTCTTTTCCCCAATCGCTAGGTGAATAATTCAATTCGCCGCCCCATCGCTCTTCAGTAAGGGCGCGAATTCCCAAATTGAACGCTTTGTTCTGAGGACGAGTTACGTTCCATTTTTGGAAAAAGGAAACTCTTTTTTGCAATGCAATATCCGTAAAACCATCGTCATTAAAATCCTTTAATTGATCATACCAAAATGCGTTGATTCCTGTGAGAATGGAAGTTCTAGAATTCAAGAAATGAACCGCGGAAAGATCTAAATTCGTTTCTAGCCACGAGGTAGAATGCATATCTAGATCATATCGCGTTGAAGACCGTTTCTTTTTTTGGGGGATGTTAGACTGTGGTGTTTTGGTAATGATGTTGATGATACCACCCATTGCTTCGCTACCATATAACACACTGGATGGACCTTTCATGATTTCCATGCGCTCAATCATGGAGTTAGGTAATCCCATCATCCCGTAAACCGATCCCAAATTAGAAATGATGGGCATTCCGTCTACCAGAATCAACGTATATCCACCTTCCATGCCGTTGATGTGTATGTCGCCCGTGTTGCAAACATTACAATTCAATTGGGGACGCACACCCGATGCCAATTGCAGAGCTTCAAATAAGTTGGGTGTAGGATTTAATTTGAAGAACGCAGTTCTATAAATTTCAATGGATACGGGGCTTTCTGATTTGCCAACCGGTTTTAGCGTTGCGGTTACAACGACCTCCTCGATAGTGTCTTCATCGAGACTATCGGATGTTGAAAATGCAGAATATGCATCCCCCGAAAACAAAAAAATTAAAACTAAAATCTGATAGGCCTTTTTCGAAAAAAAGTACCTTGTAGTGGATTGCATAGAGTGGGTTACAAATTTTTGCGTCGGTTAGATAAAGATGCAAATTTTCTTTGCAAAGAAACGGAGTGTTTTAATTTCGACGCGATTTCTTTCTACAAAAGTAGGTGAATTATACAAAAATGACGTTAAACGGTTTGTAATGAGTAGGCAATATGACGAAATTTGCCTTGCATAGCAACGAATGACAAAGCAAAGAATTACGGTAGCAAAGGGTGATGGAATTGGTCCTGAAATTATGGACGCCACTCTGAGAATTTTAACTGCGGCAGGAGCCGAGATAGAAATCGATGAAATTGAAGTAGGAGAGCGGGTTTATCTCTCTGGAAATACTTCTGGAATTGCTAAGGAATCTTGGGACATCATACGCCGGAACAAAGTTTTTCTGAAATCACCTATTACAACACCTCAAGGCGGTGGATATAAAAGTTTGAATGTTAGTACTCGTAAGTTTTTGGGATTGTATGCTAATATTCGTCCATGCATTAGTTTGCACCCTTATATCGCAACGAAGCATCCTCAAATGGATATTGTTATCATACGGGAAAATGAAGAGGACTTGTATGCGGGCATCGAACACCAACAAACCGATGAAGTGGTGCAGTGTTTGAAGCTGATTTCTCGTCCCGGTTCGGAGAAAATCATACGTTATGCTTTTGAGTATGCACGAGTTTATGGCCGTAAAAAGGTAACTTGTTTCACCAAAGACAATATTATGAAGCAATCGGATGGATTGTTTCATCAGGTATTTGATGAAATCGCTGCTGAATATCCAGATATTGAAAAAGAGCATTGGATCATCGATATAGGTGCGGCTAAAGTAGCTGATACCCCGGAGGTATTTGATGTAATTGTAATGCCGAATTTGTATGGGGATGTGGTTTCTGATATTGCTGCACAAATTACGGGTTCTGTAGGGTTAGGCGGATCGGCCAATATTGGTGAAACCTGCGCTATGTTTGAAGCCATTCATGGGTCTGCACCTATGATCGCTGGACAAGGTATTGCCAATCCATCAGGATTGTTGCAGGGAGCAGTAATGATGTTGAATCATATTGGTCAAACAGAAACTGCGGAAAAAATTCAAAATGCTTGGTTGAAAACCATTGAAGATGGTATTCATACTGTAGATATTTATAAAGAGGGAACCAGCAAGAAAAAGGTAAATACAATTGAATTTACAGACGCTGTAATTGCGAACTTGGGACAAAAACCAGTACAATTGGTGGGAGTGGAGTTTCGTAAGGATGCGAAGTTCAATTTACCACCCTATCAACGCAAGCCTCAAAAAGAGAAAGCATTAAAAGGAGTAGATTTATTTATTCATTGGCATGGCACCGATGCCAATATCTTAGCGGATATGTTGAAGCCTTTAAATAATGGGAAAATGAATTTATCCATGATTACCAATCGCGGTATTAAAGTGTGGCCAGAAGGATTTGAAGAAACCTTTTGCACAGATCATTGGCGCTGCAGATACAAGCCGGTTGAAGGGCATGTTCCAACCAAGGCAGATATTATTGAATTATTGCAATTGGCGGAACAGCACGGTTTGGATTCGATTAAGACGGAAAATCTGTATTCGTTTGATGGGGTAGATGCCTATTCTTTGGGTCAAGGTCAGTAACTTGAATTCGTCAAGTTTTGATTCCCATTGAATTTTGATATACCCTTTTCATCATTAGTTTGCTTCAAACATAACAAGTATACCAAAAGAAAATGCCCCATTACTGGGGCATTTTAAATTAGAAAATCTTAAGGTAAACAGAAATAAATTATATATACTTTATTAACCTATTACTCTTACTTTAACGGCGTTTAAGCCTTTTTTACCTTCTTCTAACTCAAATTCAACAGCATCGTTTTCACGAACTTTGTCGATTAAGCCAGTTACGTGAGAAAAGTACTCTTCTCCGTTTTGGTCGTCTACAATAAAACCGTAACCTTTGGTTTCATTGAAAAATTTAACTTTACCTGTGTGCATTCAATTAACTTTAAGTATTCAAAGGTAACGGAATACTTGAACTTTCCTACCTTTTAGTAAAATTTTATTTTCTTTTTAACAAATTCTTGATACCCAATTTAGAACCTTTTGATTTTTGATTAGGATTTTCAAATGCGTCCCAGCGTTGATTACTCTCATCTATATCCGCAGTTTCACGGAATGGATCAATTACAATACTTTGAACCTCTTTGTATTTCACGAACGCTTTGGTGAATTTATCTTCATTTTTTCTCCAAATGTAAGCACTGATGTAATCCACTTCGGAAGTCCCATCCACATAATTCCATTGAATAATTACTGGCATCACTGTACCACCAACATTACTTAAACTCAACTGATAGTAATAATTGTTCTTGTAGTTCGCAAATTCCACATCCGAAACGACATCGTATCCACTTAAACGATTTACGGTTTGAATTTTTTGAGATGAATCGCGTTGTTGAATGCGCTCTTCAGCCACGTCTACTTTAATATTCAAAGCACGGTAATAATACTTGTCACGCAATGAAGTATCCGTATCTACTGCGAACACCATTCCTGCAGCCTTGTTGCGCAAACGAGAAACGTGCAAGAAACGATCATCCTCCATAGCTTGAGCTCTGCGAGCGGCTCTGTTTCGGGGGATGTTCAACTGCTCATTCGTATTTAGAGTATCTATTTTTACGGGTACACTGCTCGGATTGTTGAGCTTAAATGCCACCACAGAATCCAAACGAATATCTACTGGTTGAATATCAAAAAACCATGCTCTCCAGAACCAATCCAAATCTACACCCGATGCGTCTTCCATCGAACGGAAAAAATCTGAAGGTCGAGGATGTTTGTATGCCCAACGGCGACAATATTCTTTAAACGCGTAGTCAAATAACTCTCTGCCCATTACGGTTTCGCGCAAAATATTCAATGCCGTTGCTGGTTTTGCGTAGGCGTTTGGTCCAAATTCGATGATGTTTTCAGAATTTGTCATGATCGGTTCCAAGCGCTCAACGGGAAGTTTCATGTAATCCACAATTTTGTGAGCTGGACCTCTTCTAGACGGATAATTATTGTCAAATTCTTGCTCAGTCAAAAATTGTACAAACGTATTTAATCCTTCATCCATCCAACTCCAATGACGTTCATCTGAATTAATAATCATCGGGAAGAAATTATGTCCAACCTCATGAATAATTACCCCAATCATCCCATATTTGGTAGCTTCTGTATAATTACCAGCAGAATCGGTTCTACCGTAGTTGAAACAAATCATTGGATATTCCATACCGCTGCTTGCTTCTACTGAAATGGCCACTGGGTATTGATAGGGTATAGTGTATTTTGAGTAGGTTTTGATGGTATGTGCAACTACCTTGGTAGAATATTTGTTATACAATTTGTACGATTCTTTGGGATAATAACTCATACACATTACTTTTTTACCCTCAACGTATTCTGGCATAGCGTCCCAAGTAAATTTACGGGAAGATCCCCAAGCAAAATCTCGAACGTTTTTCGCTGAATACTTCCATGTTTTGTATCCCAAACCGTATACGTCTAAAGCATTGATTTGGTCTTTATTGTTTGGATCTACTGCACATGCCACATCCAGTTTAGAACTTACGGCAGAGCACGCTTTGTCATCCCCAAAAACCACAGAAATATTGCTTGGATTTATACGAATTCCTTTACCGGAAAGTATATTTAGATAATTGTTTATGTTTCCATTAACGTCTTCTAAAGTAACAATTTGATTGGGGGTATTTACCTTTTTAGTTTGAATGGCGCTTTCAGACTGGTTGAAACAGCTGTTCCAACGATTCCACTGTTGAGCGCTTAACACCTCTTTATAATTAGAACATTCTCCGGTTGCAGCAACAATATGGTCGGAAGGAACCATGATATTCACATCAAAATCTCCAAAAACCAACGAAAACTCGCCTCTTCCCGTAAACTGTTTGTGATTCCAACCTTGATAGTCGCTGTAAACGCACATTCTTGGATACCATTGCGAAATGGTAAATAAATCTGACTGACCATCGGGCATGAATTCATATCCACCACGACCGCCCATACGCATTCTTTCGGAAATTTTGTAGCTCCAACGAATGTTGAAAACAAACTTTTCCTTCGATTTTAGCCCTTTGGGAAGATCAATTCGCATCATGGTGTGGTTGATGGTAAAGGGAAGTTTTTGTCCTTTAGCATCTGTAACACTCCAAATATTAGTACCATAACCATTCAAACGTTTTTGTACATCCAAATCGGATATTTGTTCGGGTGTAATAGGTTCATTCAACTTACTTTCATTAAAGTAATTGTTTTCACCTTTGGGATTGTGCTCGTTTTCGTCGAGTTGTAACCACAAATAATTCAAAACATCGGGAGAATTATTGGTGTAGGTTATAGTTTCTGAACCGTGTAAAACCCTTCTTTGTTCATCAAGAACAGCGGTGATTTTATAATCTGCTTTTTGCTGCCAGTAGGCATGGCCTGGTGCACCAGAAGCTGCACGATATTCATTTACATCCTCTAAAAGAGGTCCAATTTGCTCAAATCGATTTCCGTGATTGGATCGAGGATTGTTAAAAACATTTTGTCCAGTTAACAAAGAACCATTGAACAATAGCGTGCACCACAAGATGCCTTGGTGTAAAACTCGTTTCATTTTAGCGTAAAAGGTTGGGTTTTGAGTGAAAAAATACTCAGCTTGCGAATATAATCAATTCAAAGATGAATTTACAATTCTGTCGATACACATCCACAATCCACACACCCAAGAAACAAGAAGTATTCCTAATTCAAATTGATATTTAAAATTGGGAGAAACACGAAATTTACCTTTAGCTGATGAAGCCATCCAGAATTTAAAACCGAACAATAAGCCTAAAAATAGAATTTGACCAAGCTCCAATCCGATATTGAAACCCAATAATTCCCACAACAAGTTATTGGGATTGATACTTACTTGTTTTAATTGATTGGAAAATCCCATACCATGAATCAAACCGAAAAAGGCAATGGTGCCAAAATTGCGTTTGAGCTGTGACATGTCCTTTTTTGTGTAAACATAATAAAGCCCACGTGAAGCGCCCCACACAATGGTATTGGCAATGCAAATTTCAACAATGTAAGCGGGAATGGAAAAAATGTCAAAAACACATAAAGCCAATGTAAGTGAATGACCAGCGGTAAAGGCCGTAACCCAAAGTATAATGGTTCGCCAATGTTTCAATTCCAACGGCGTGAACATAACTAACAAGAATAGCATGTGGTCGTAACCATTGAAATCCAAAATATGCTGGAATCCAAATTTTATCCAAAAAAACCAATCAATTTGAAACACAGAATGGGGAATTGAGTTGTTGTGAACTAACTTTGACGCAAAACTCCGTATATTTATCGATTATTCAAAAGAAATTGAGTAAAATCACAGTCAATTTGAGCAACTTTCCACTATGAATCGTCTACTCTGCGAAATTCAATCCTTTACGAAAAAAAGATACTTTAAATGCAGTTTATGGATTGCCTTCATGGTGCTCACCGTGGAGATAACATCATCGTTTATTAAGCATCCGTTTTTTGTAGGTATCACTGAATTAAGTGTGGATCTTCGTAATCCCAAAAGAGAAAGTTGGGAACTGAAAGTAAAATTATTTACCGACGATTTTGAGGCAGCCTTTCAAAAGGAAACCGGAGTTCGTCTGCCCAACGATTTTCAAAATATCCCCCGAGAAAGTGAAGAGGGCAAAGTGCTCTATCCGCTGATGGAATCATTTTTTAAAAAGAACTTAAGTATACAATGGTGGATTCTTCATTTAACTCATAGCAAACGAGAAGAATTACCTCTGGAGTTGATCCAGTTTCAACCAGCCGAAGAATCTACTCAGTTTACATTTGCCATAAAATTGCCTGCAAAAAAGTGGATTGCCCTAGCCAAAAGAACCGAAACTATTAAAATTTATAATAAACTCCTTATGTCCTACAAAAACGAACAAAAACACATTGTACATTGTACTTGGAATGGAAAAAGGAAGAGTGATTATGTAGATTCCAATCGACCTTGGTTCGAATGGGTTTTTTAACAATCTAGGATAAGTTAGAAATAGTAGAACTACCGTTTAAAATGAAAATTGTAAAAAATCTAGGATACTCCAAGCAATCGATCTGGTTTCAATTAACCGCACTTTGGGCATTCGTTGAAGTTACTTTAGGGGGATTGCTTCATGCCATACGTTTGCCACTTACCGGATTGGTTGTAGGTGGATCAGCCGTGGCTATATTGTGTGTAATGGCATTGAAATCGGAACATGTTTGGAAAGATATTATTCGAGCTACCGGTGTGGTTTTAGTGGTTAAAGCTGGGGCCAGTCCACATTCCCCGATTCCGGCCTATTTGGCAGTTAGTTTTCAAGGTTTTGCAGCTGCCTTGATATTTTCAATTATACGTAATTACAAAGTAGCTTCCGTGTTATTTTCCATAGTTGCAATGATGGAATCATCCCTTCAAAAATTATTAACCTTGGTAATTATGTATGGTGAATCTCTTAAAGATGCTCTGGATATTTTTTTGGGTACGATTGCTAAAGAGTTGGGACTGAATTCGAGCAGTAATCTGTCAAGTTTATCGGGAACTGCTTGGTTGGCTATTATTTATGTTTCTATTTATTTTGTTTGGGGTGCTGTTTTGGGTTGGAGAATGAGTGGTTTCCCAGACCGTTTAACTTCCCTTTTTGAAATCATTCGTTACAAGCAAAAAGAATACAAAGAACCCAATAGTATGTATCGTAATCCGTTGACTTCCAATAAATACATGTTCTGGTTTGTGTATCTGATTGTACTCGTAGCTATGGTTTTGATTTTGGGATTTGTACAAGACTCTAAACACAATATTTCGTATGTATTAATTCGCAGCCTTTCAGCAACACTGATGCTGTTTTTGATCATAAATCCCTTGTTTAATTATATCGTTAAACGGGGAGCAAAAAAGCATAAAAATGTTCAGTTGGTCAATGATATTACCCAGGATTTTATGCAATTTAGAATGGATTATAAATTTAGTTTATACTGCGTGGAATCCAATGTTTCGGCATTGATGAAGTACATTCGAGCTATGGAATTTATGATTGCCATTCGATTGCAGTCGCAAGAAAATCAAAACAACACCAACGTTAAAAATGATCTGGATTAACGTATGCCTGAGTCGTCAGTTTTTTTGGTTTCGGGGGATATAAGGACCGGTAAAACTACTTGGCTGCGCCATTGGATGGGCTTGATGAAAGCCAGAAACTTTCGATTTGATGGGGTGGTGTCGCTGGATTCAACACCCGTTAGTGACTTGAATGCAGCAAAATACCTTCAAACTGTAGTGCAACCGAATTTGCATCTCAGACGACTTATGAATGTTGAAACCCAACAATCCATCGAATTTGAAATCCAACTCGGAGAAGAAGGCCAAAAACCAGTTATTAAAGTGGGTCGGTTTATTTTTAGCAAACTTGCATTCGAACAAGGGATTCAATGGTTATACAATGGATTGGAGCAAGAAAATACAGATTGGTTGGTATTAGATGAAGTAGGTAAGCTGGAGTTGCATCGCAACGAAGGATTTGAACCTCAACTAACGCAGTTTTTTAAATCGTATACTCAAACTATAGATCTACGCAAAACTCAAGGTAAATCATTCCCCAAACTTTTGGTGCTGATTCGAAAGGAACTTTTGAGTGATTTTGAAATCCAACACACCCAACATTTACCTAAGTACGAGGTTATAAAATTTGACGGTTTAGAACAACATGTAGCGTTTCAAGTTCCTCAAATTAAACATATTCAACCCGCATTAAAAGGTTTGATTGTTGGCGGGGGACAGAGTAGCCGAATGGGTTATCCAAAGTTCAAAAAAATTTATCAAAATTCACAGCCACAATGGTTTCGCTTGGCGTTAGCGGTACATGACTTTGTTATGAATATAGGAATTAACATCCCCCGAAACGAAGAAAATAATATTGGGAATTTTCAGGATGAGATTTTGGGTTTAATGAAAAACATAAATGAGTCTCAAAATGATGGTGAATTTCCTTCAGAAACAAGTATCGGAAACTTTGGTCACACTGGAACATTCGGGGCAATTCCACAAAGAAGTTTGAAAATTGAGGATTTATGGGATAAAATCAGTTGGGAATTCGATGCGGAATTTTATGCTAATTCGGGTCCGATTGGTGGAATTTTAAGTTATTTTCAAACGTGGAAAAAGTTGGAAAAATCAGGACTGTTGGTGGTCGCAGTGGATTATCCCAATTTGCGTAATGAGGCGCTTAGAGAAATGGTTGAAATACATCGTTTAACGAATAAATCGGTTTTTTATTTGGACGATTCGACCAACATAATCAATGGTTTGATAGGTGTTTATTCCTACGCTCATTTACAGGATTTAGAGCAGTGGTTTGTTAAGGGAAATCAGTCGTTGAGTCGATTTTTAAAACAAAAGGCGCCAGAAATTTACTTACTGACGCCTCAGAATTGGTCTGAATTGAAAAGTGTTGACGAATAGGTTTTATAAGAATAAATTATGACAAAATACAGTTTGATGCCATTTGAAATTAGCCGTTTCGCGGATGGGAATTGGAAGGCGGAAACCGATTTATTGTCGGTAGAAGAACCATTATTAATTCAACTAATTTCGGGGGATGGGAATGGTATAAACTCAAAAATCGACCTTTCTGTAACAATGAGAACACCCGGAAATGATCGAGAATTGGCCTTAGGTTTTTTATTTACGGAAGGAATAATTCGGGGAATGGAAGACGTTTCCCAAGTGTTATTAAAGGAAGGGAATGTACAAGTAGTTTTGCGCAATTTTGAGTCTTTGGATTTGAAAAAATTGGAGCGACATTTCTATACAACATCCAGTTGTGGAGTTTGTGGGAAAGCATCGATTGATGCGGTGAAATTGGCCTGTCCAATTGTACTGCCTGCAAAATCTTGGAATGTTTCATCGGCTGTTTTATTGGGATTGTCGGAATCATTACGACAGAGACAAGATGGTTTTGAATACAGTGGTGGCATTCATGCTTCAGGATTATTTGATTTGGATGGCAGATTGTTGGATATTTCGGAGGATGTAGGTCGACACAACGCGTTGGACAAGATGATTGGACGGGCATTAGAGCGGGGGGAGGTGCCGATGTTTAATCGGATTTTATTATTAAGCGGACGCGCCAGTTTTGAACTTGTTCAAAAAGCCAGCATGGCTGGCTTGCGCATGATATGCGCCATTGGCGCCCCTTCTAGTTTAGCTGTAGAATTAGCGGAAGAGTACCACATTACCTTAGTAGGGTTTCTGAAATCGAATCGATTCAATGTGTACACCGCCCCAGAAAGGGTGGTGTGAGGAGCTGACTTCTAGATAAGGTGAATTGGTGAGAATTGTTTTTGTTTATTCACAAATAAAAATTGACATTCACAAAGTTTTTTAAGTTTTAGAGTTGATTGATATAGTGACATGTCACTATACGGGTATTTTATGTCATCTTTTTTCAATAGCTTCGCTATTTAACCTTGGAAGTTTTGAAGTACAGCAAGCAAAAGATGAAAATCTTATAAAAAAAAGAAAGCGATCCGTAAGACCGCTTTAAATGTTTTCACAACGGAATAATCCTTATTGTGAATTGCTTCAAAATTGTATTACAAATATAAAACTTAAATTGAAAAATCAAATTAGATGAAAAAAATACTTGGACTTGATCTTGGATCTACTTCGATCGGATGGGCGTTTGTGCATGAAGCTGAAAATGAAAATGAAAAAACTGAATTAAAAGGCGCCGGTGTCAGGGTCGTCTCATTAACTACCGACGAAGTTAATAATTTTTCAAAAGGTCAAGCCATTACAACCAATGCTGATAGAACCTTGAAAAGAGGTGCACGGAGGAATTTGCAGAGGTATAAATTAAGAAGGTATTTACTTCTAAAAAAACTAGAAGAAAAAGGATTGATAACCAAGGATTTTGTTTATGCTGAACAGGGGTTGAGTTCTACGCATTCTGCTTGGGAACTACGGGCGAGATCAGCTCACCAAGAAGTTAGTTTGGAAGATTTCTGTAGAGTGCTTCTTATGATAAACAAAAAAAGAGGATATAAGAGTTCCAGGAAAGCATCATCGTCAGATGGATTAGAATTAGGAAGTTCAATTGACAACGTTGATTTAGCTCTTACATTACAACAGCGAGGTGAAACACCTGGTCAATATGGTTATAATGCACTAAAAAATGCTGGTTCAGATAAATTTATTTTACCTGATTTTTATGCTTCAGATTTAATGCTTGAATTGCAAAAAATTATTCTAAAACAGCGAGAATATTATCCGGAGTTAGATCAAGAATTTTTCGATTTTTTTAGTTCTAAAAATTCAAAATCCCAATGCTCAAAATACGCTCAAACCACTCGTGGGCTTAAAATGGCAGAAACACCTAAATCTAGACTAGACAAAAGAGACTTATTTTACAAAACAAGAAATGATGCCGTAAATAACAAAGTGGATTTAGGAGAATTTCTATGGACTATTTGCGAGTTAAAAGGTGAAATAGATGGTAGTAGCGGTTATTTAGGTGCAATTAGCGATAGAAGTAAAGTGCTTCGAGTGAACAATCTTACCATTGGGGAGTATACCTTTAACAAAATCAAAGACAACAAACAATTTTCAACTAAGAATATTATTTTCTACAGACAAGATTACGTGGATGAATTTAATGTTGTTTGGGATAAACAATCTGAATTTCACAAAATACTCTGCGATCAAGATTTTAAAAATGAAATAAGGGATCTAATTATATTTTATCAACGGAGACTAAAAAGTCAGAAGCACTTGATCTCAAATTGTGAATTTGCTGAGCAGGTTTCTATACCCAATCCATCAAATAAGAATGAAAAAATCCCTCTAAAAAAGAAAGTAATTCCTAAATCTTCTCCCTTATTTCAGGAGTTTAGAGTTTTACAGAATTTAAACAACCTAAGAATTACTGAAGTTAACAATGAAACTGAAATGACCTTTGGTATTGTTGAAGGGGAGAAAGATAATGAAATTCGACAACGCTTATTGGGATGGTTAAACCTGAAAGATAAGCTTACAAAAAAAGAAATCTTCCAGATTATTGGATTAAAAGACAATGGTGATTATCGTTTGAATTTTGAGGAAATTCAGGGAAATAGAACTAGAGCAAGTTTCATAGAGTGTTTTCAAACTATTTTTGAATTAACAGGTCACGAAAAAATAGAATTCAACTTCAAGTTGAATCCTCAAAAGTTTGAAGATGATTTGAAACTAATGTTAACTTCATTGGGTATGCCTGAAGAAATATTAGAATTCAATCCATTATTAGAGGGCAATAGTTTTGATAAACAACTCTATTACCAAGTCTGGCATTTATTATATTCAGCAGAGGAGGATTCCCATATAAAGGAAGAGTTAATGCAATTAATGTCTATTCCTAAGGAATGGCTTCCTTATTTCTATAAAATTAAACTGGAAGCAGATTATGGTTCAATCAGTGCGTGGGCGATTCGAAAATTAATGCCATATCTAATTAAAGGAGAAACGATAGATGTTGCAGCTGAAATGCATTCTCAAGCAAATCCTAAGTTCGCATTTAAACATTCAAGAAGTTTAACTAAAGAAGAATTGGACAGTCGAGAGTTGCTGGATTTACTTCCGTTGTTTAAAATGGGTTCATTGAGGAATCCAGTAGTGGAAAAAGTAATGAATCAATTAGTTAATGTAGTTAATTCAATTATTGAGGATGAGGAATTTGGTCGTCCAGACGAGGTTAGAATTGAAATGGCTCGTGATTTAAAGGCATCCAATGATGAACGAGATACAATAACCAAATCTATTGCAAGCAATCAGAAGAGAAATGAGATGCTCTTGGATTTGCTTAAAAAAGAATTTCCAGAATTGCGAGATAAACGAATCACAAAGAATGATGTCTTGCGTTACCGTTTGTGGTTAGAATGCAATAAAACTTCAATTTATACGGGCAATCCAATTCCGTTATCGAAGTTGTTCTCAAATGAAATAGATATTGAGCATATTTTACCAAAATCAAGAATATTTAATGATTCATTCGCCAATAAAACCCTTTGTGAGCGCAAAATAAACGAAGCTAAAGGAAATGATACGGCAATGTCTTATATGTTGAAACAAAGTCCCGAAGTAAAAAATGCATTCATTCAACGAGCTGAAGAATTATTGAAATTGGGATATCAAAAAGGGATTGAAGGTATTTCCAAGACGAAGTTTAATAACCTAATGCTAACCAATGAAAAAATTCCCGATGATTTTATCAGCCGACAACTTCAGGAAACTAGATATATAACTAAAAAAGCAACTGAGCATCTCCAATTGGTTACTCGTCGTGTTTTGCATACTACGGGAATAGTAACTCAAAAGCTTCGTGAAGATTGGGGATTAGTAGATGTTTTAAAGGAGTTGAATTGGGAAAAATATTCTCAAATTGAGGGAGCAACTTACTACGAAGAGGGTAAAAATGGGGAAAGATTGAAGCGTATTAAAGATTGGACCAAAAGAAACGATCATAGGCATCATGCTATGGATGCTATTACGGTTGCCTTTACTAAGCAAGCACACATTCAGTATTTGAATACGCTAAATTCTCGAGCTGTGAATGAGTCACGGTTAAATTCTATGTTTGATAAAATCTTAGATCAAGATCAAAAATCAAGGTTCAAAGCACCAATAGATAATATAAGAGGTCAAGTTCGTAAGGTTTTGGAAGGAATAATTATTTCACATAAAGCCAAAAATAAAGTCACAACTCCAAACATAAATCGTATAAAATTAGGCGGGGGTAAAATTGCGAAAGTTACCGAGAATCAAGAAACTCCAAGAGGACAACTACACAAAGAAACGGTTTATGGGCAAAGTTTAGAATATGTTACAAGATTCATAAAAATAGGTGCAAGTACATCGCTTTACGAACTTAAGGCAATATCAAATAAAAAAGCGCGTGAAGTAGTTTTAGCTCGTTTAAATGAGTATAATGGGGACATAGAAAAAGCTTTTGGTGGTAAAAATTCATTAAAGAAAAATCCAATTTATTTGGATTCGGCAAAGACTATTTTATTACCAGAAAAAGTGAAAATAACCGAAATGCAAGAACGATTCACAATTCGTAAGGATATTAACAAGGACTTGAAAATTGAAAATGTTATAGATCCGCAAATTCGCAGATTGCTCAAAAATAGATTGGATCAATTTGAAGGAAAATCACAATTGGCTTTTGCAGATTTAGAATCCAATCCAATTTGGCTAAATGAAGAAAAGGGTATAGCTATCCGCAAGGTTAAAATTGGAGGTGTGAGTAATGCAATTGCTTTGCATCGCAAAAAAGATCATTTAGGACAATTGGTGTTGGACGAAAATGGAATGACAATTCCGACGGATTTTGTAAGCACAGGAAATAATCACCATGTTGCAATTTATCGGGATGAAAACGGAAACTTACAAGAAGAAGTTGTTTCATTATTCGAAGCAGTACAAAGAAAAAAATCTGGCTTTCCGATTATAAACAAGAACCATTCACAAGGCTGGGAATTTGTATTTTCATTAAGGCAGAATGAATTGTTTGTATTTCCAAATTCAGATTTTAACACTATGGAAATGGATTATTTAAATCCAGAAAATTATTCAGTGATCAGTAAACATTGTTTTCGGGTGCAGAAATATACAACTAAAGACTATTTTTTTAGGCATCATTTAGAGACACAAATAAATACGGATATAAAGAATGTTACATTCAAAAGGATCAATCGATTGGATTTGTTTAATGGAGTAATAAAGGTCAGAATCAATCATTTAGGCAAAATTGTAGATTCACATATTCAAGAGTGATTAAAAGAACCATCAATATTGAAAATGCATTTAAAATCTCAGTGAGGGATAATCAATTGGTTTTGAAATTGATGGGTGATGATCCAATTCAAAAAACTATTCCGATTGAAGATATTGCACTACTTGTAATTGAACATCCGCAAACCGTGATAACTCACCAGGCTATCTTAGCATTAAATGAAAATAATGTTGCCATTATTCATTGCGATAATACGTATATGCCCGTTTCTATGAACTTGCCGTTAAATGGGCACAATACCTTCAATGAGCGATCAAAGTATCAAATTGAAACAGGGTTAACATTAAAAAAGGCACTTTGGCAACAAACCGTGTCCTCAAAAATTCAGAATCAATTTAGTCTGTTGAGTAAACAGCAAATCCCTGCAAAAAAAATGGATTCTTGGTCAAAACAAGTATTAACGGGCGACTCAAGTAATTTGGAGGGAAGAGCGGCGGTATTTTATTGGAAAAACATATTTCGGAATCCAGATTTTATTAGAGATCCCGAAATACCTGGAATTAATCAATGGTTAAATTATGGGTATGCAATTTTGCGTTCCGTAACGGCGAGAAGTTTAGTTGGCAGTGGTTTATATCCATCTATTGGGATATTCCATAAAAATAAGTACAATGCATATTGTTTGGCTGATGACATTATGGAGCCTTACAGGCCATTTGTAGATGAATTGATAATTGATATAAGGAATCAGGGATATAATACATTTGAGTTTACTCGGGAGGTAAAAGTTAAATTATTGAAAATACCGACATTGGATGTTGAAATAGAAGGGAAGTCGAGTCCTCTGTTGGTTGCTATGAGTAGAACTACTTCTTCATTGGCGGACTGTTATATGGGCAAGTTGAGGAAAATACGTTATCCGAAATTATAGAAATTTTAAATGTCTGAATTGCGATTTAATCAATATCGAATTTTGTGGGTTTTTGTTTTATTTGATTTACCAACGGAAACGCGAAAAGAACGCAAGATAGCTCAGAATTTTCGCAAGTACTTAATTAAGGATGGGTTTGAAATGTTTCAATTATCCATGTACATTCGCTGTTGTTCAAGCCATGAAAATGCTGATGTTCACACGGCCAGAGTAAAATATCAACTACCAGAGAAAGGGAAGGTTGCAATTTTTCGAATAACCGATAAACAATTCGGAATGATTGAATTATTTCATGGAATAAAACTCGTTGATAAACCACAGACTCACCAACAATTAGAATTATTTTAACAGATGAAATTTACGACTTAACTCACAGTATATTAGATTTTTATATCTGGATATGCTGTGAGTTATCCGTAAAAATACAATTTTGAAAGCAATTCACAACTGACTGCGCATCAAGTAACGTCCGAAACACGCTGTGAGTTATCCGTAAAAATACAATTTTGAAAGCAATTCACAACAGATTGGCGACACCGATGTGGAAACCATCAGCTGTGAGTTATCCGTAAAAATACAATTTTGAAAGCAATTCACAACAAAATTGCAGACAATGCCTGCGGAATGTTGCTGTGAGTTATCCGTAAAAATACAATTTTGAAAGCAATTCACAACCCACCAAGGAGCTCGACGTGGTTCACCATCGCTGTGAGTTATCCGTAAAAATACAATTTTGAAAGCAATTCACAACTTCTTTTTTGTTGCTCATTTGTTACCTCCGGCTGTGAGTTATCCGTAAAAATACAATTTTGAAAGCAATTCACAACTTAGTTGCGTAAACAAAGCCATTAATAAAGGCTGTGAGTTATCCGTAAAAATACAATTTTGAAAGCAATTCACAACAAACAACTGCATTTGACATAGGTGCTTGGGGCTGTGAGTTATCCGTAAAAATACAATTTTGAAAGCAATTCACAACAGTCTGATGGAACATCAAAACTTTTGCAGCGCTGTGAGTTATCCGTAAAAATACAATTTTGAAAGCAATTCACAACGG